>ERZ791908.193-NODE-193-length-81057-cov-11.099800_pt1 | contig 81057 bp, 57 predicted proteins | sample MGYA00510144_ERZ791908 | MGnify/ENA primary metagenome ERZ791908 (study PRJEB30046, sample SAMN00792105) | human gut metagenome | study: EMG produced TPA metagenomics assembly of the A metagenome-wide association study of gut microbiota in type 2...
CGACAAATCAAAAGTTGTCGAGTCAATCCACAGGATGAATGTCCTATTCAATATTACTCTGAACGGAGGGAACCGTTATGACATTAGGGCAAATGAATTCTAAACTGATGAAAGCACAGGAAGCTGAAACGCACCTTGATCGTGCGCTGCTTTGCCGTGCGCTTTTGGAGGATGCTGTTGACTTTATTTACAGCAAAGCCGGTGTGAAAAAGCCGCCCAAAGCCTCTCTGCTGGAACTGATCGACAGCCCTGTCGTGACCGGTTATATCAACGATGCGGACACTGTAAATGCCCTCCACTATGTCCGTATTCTCGGCATGAATGCCAAGCACGGCAGAAGTGTCCGCAAAAAGGAAGCCAAGCTCGCCTTTGACAACATGTCGTACCTGATCGGCCTGATTTCCGCCAAGGAAAACGGGACGGAGTCTGCCTATCGGAAACCGCCTTATATGAGCGAAGCTGCCACGCGCAGGCTGTACATTGATCTGTACCTGAAAGAAGCCGGTTGGGATGTTCTGGATGTGGAGAATCTCGCCCAGCCAGCAAAAGCCGGTATTGAGATTGAAGTGCAGGGGATGCCCAATGCCCACGGTGTTGGGTATTGCGACTATGTTCTCTACGGCAAGGACGGCAAACCGCTGGCCATCATAGAGGTCAAGAAAACCTCCGTTGACCCCGAAAAGGGACGCCATCAGGTGGATTTGTACGGCGAGTGCATGAAGAAGGTGTACGGCTATAAACCTGTCCTCTATTACACCAATGGCTACAGCACAAAGATCATAGATGGAATTTACCCGGATCGGCCTGTCATGGCATTCCATACCATGGAGGATCTGGAGCTGATGCTTCAGCGCCGAACCCGCGGTGATATTACCGATCTTACCATCAACGACGAAATCACCAACCGCCCATATCAGAAAATGGCAATCACCAATATCTGCGAATGGCTGAACGCCAAGCACCGCCGTGGCCTGCTTGTCATGGCTACCGGCACAGGCAAAACCCGCGTGGCGATTTCTCTGGTGGATGTGCTGACCCGAAACAATTGGGTGAAAAATGTCCTGTTCCTTGCAGACCGCACCTCTCTGGTTAATCAGGCAAAGCGCAACTTCGCAAAGCTGATGCCCAATATGAGTGTCTGCGAGCTGTCCGCCGGCGGTGAAAAGGATTATAATGCCCGGCTCATGTTCTGTACATACCAGACCATGATCAATTACATCGATGCAGAGGATAAGCGTTTTTCTTCCGGGCGGTTTGACCTGATTATCATTGACGAGGCGCACCGCAGCATTTTCAACCGTTACGGGACCATTTTCAAATACTTTGACAGCTTCCTTGTTGGACTGACCGCAACGCCAAAAAATGAGGTGGATGCAAACACCTATAAGATCTTTGGCTGTGAAGCCGGAATGCCCAATTTCGATTATACCTTGGAGGATGCCGTAAAGGAGAAGTATTTGGTTGGTTATCATGTCATCAACCGCACATCCAAGATGCTGTCCAAAGGCATTGATTTTCAGAATTTGACTGAGGATGAAAAAGCACAGCTGGATGAGTATCTGGAAGAAGACCCTCCCACACCGGACTTTAACATCCCTGGAAATGAAATATTCAAATACCTGTTCAACAAGGATACCTGCCGCAGAGTTCTGGAAGAACTGATGCAGTGGGGGTATCGTGTTGACGGTGGAGAAACCCTCGGCAAGACCATCATTTTCGCCTACAACCACAAGCATGCCCAAATGGTTGTGGATTGCTTCCATGAGCTATATCCGGAGTATCCTGCCAACACTTGTCAGCTGGTGGACTATTCCGTGAACTACGGCGATGATCTGGTTTTGAAGTTTGAAGAAGATGATGAGTTCCGTATTGCGGTTTCTGTTGATATGCTGGATACCGGTGTGGATGTTCCTGCCGTGCTGAATCTGGTATTCTTCAAAAAGGTGCGGTCCAAGATCAAATTTGTGCAGATGATTGGACGAGGCACCAGACTGTGTGAGAACATCTACGGACCCGGAAAGCACAAGAGCGGATTCCAGATTTTTGACTACTGCGGCAACTTTGAGTATTTCGGAGAGCATCCTGACGGGAAAGACGGAAAGGAAATGCTTACCCTGTCACAGCGGCTATTCCAGATTCGACTCGATATGCTGTTTGAGCTTCAAAAGCTGGAGTATCAGGAAGATGCATGGTTCCATGCCTATTATGACCAGATCAAGACAGAGCTGCATGGCATGGTCGTAAAGATCAAGTCGCACAGTAACCGAATCCAGGTGCGTGAGGCTATGCAGTATGTAGACAAGTATAATAATCTTGATACATGGGTATCCCTTTCGCCGGTTATGGTCAAAGAGACCAAAGTACATATTTCTCCGCTGCTTGACAGTGGTTTGAACGGAGACCATTTGAGTGTGGCCTTCGATGTGCGGATGTATCACATCGAAAAGGCGCTGCTGGCTGGCACTGGCATTCAGAGTGTTTCTGATCATGTGAAAAATATCCGCCTGATTGCACAGTATCTGCTGACTGAAAAAGCGTCCGTTCCACAAGTCCTTAATAAAGCCTCGGAGCTGAAAGTTGTGATGAGCGAGGATTTCTGGACGACTGCCACTGTTCAGGATTTAGAGAAGTACCGTTCTTCCCTGCGGGATTTGATGCAGTTCCTTGTTGGCTCTGGAAAAAAGAAATTTGACATTGATATTGCCGATGAAGTAGGCGAGGCTGAATACCAGCCTGAAGATACCATGATTGACATTCGGACATACCGTGAGAAGGTCATTGACTATCTGGCAGAGCATCTGGATAGTGCTGTTATCAAAAAGATTCACAATCTGGAGCCTATTACCAATGCTGACTTGGATGAGCTTGAGCGTATCCTGTGGCATGAACTTGGAACAAAAGCTGAATACGATGAAGCCACCGATATTGGCAATCTGGCTGTATTTATCCGCAGTTTGATTGGCCTAAGCCAGGAAGCAGTTAATGTGAAGTTCGGTGAATATCTAAGCGGAAACCTGCTGAACTCTCAGCAGCAGGAGTTTGTGCGTACAATCATCAACTATGTCAGAGAAAATGGCGATGTCGAGCTTGCAGATATGGTCAACACGGAACCGTTCAACAATTACGATTTGAATGAGATTTTCGGTGTCAATTTGCCTGCGATGATTGCAGTAGTCCGAACATTGCATGATGTGGTACAGGTAGCGTAAAACAGAGGAATAGTTTTTGGCCTGGTGGCTTTCTTGAAAGATATAGACAAAATAGGGAGGTCAATATGTCAAACATAACGAAGTTGTATGCCGCATATAAAGCCGGATATTTGGGCAATAATATCCTTGATACATATTTTTCCTTCATGGCGAATATGATTACTGAGGAACATTTGACAGTAGTGGAAGATACCGTTATAGCGACTAAATTTAAAGATCGCTATACAATGGAACTTCCGTTACCATTTATCAGGCAAATTTTGGGGGTTGGCGTGCAGAACGGAAGTTTTATCGAAGACCATGGAAAGTATAGTGTTGTTGTAAACAAGCTTGCCATGTATCGTTTTAGCGAAACAGATTTTAATACTTTATGGGAGCGTTTAATCAATGAATTTTCGGCATATTGCAGAGTGAAGGACATTGAAATCTCCTCGCTTGACACCAGCGCATTTGTGCTGGATATTTTGGATGATGCCGATGAGAAAATATTGTCAGGTGAAAAAGTAGATGAACCGGATGGCATGTCTCCATCTGAATATGGATGGTATAGTTTTATCAAAGAACAGGGTGAATTGCAGACCGAACTGTATTCTTTTGTTGCAGCTCTCTCGGCAAGCAATATTACGAAGCAAGCACTATTCCATGCGGGCGAAACATCACCTGACTATTCTAACCTGCATATTTACTTAGACTCTCCCATTGTCTTTGCCTTACTCGGAATGGATGACACATCCAGAACAGAGTCATATAAACAGCTCGTTGCCGATATGCTGAAAGCAAAGTGCAGCGTCCATGTGTTGGATCATAATTTTCAGGAAGTAGATAGTATAATCGCAAGAGCGGCTGGATGGGCAACAAATACCTTGTATGATTTGAGAAAGGCAAACAATGCAGCCCGCTTCTTCCATGATTCGCAGATGGACGAAAGTGAAATCTCGGAATTTTGCGGAAGTATCGAAACAAAGCTAAACGAATTAGGCATAACTGTAAAAGAAACCGCCTATGATGTTTTTCAGGATAAGTTTCAAGAGGATGAGACCTGCCTGTTTGATATGGTCAAAGCTCGGTATCTTGATCACGGCTATGAATTGTCGCAGGAAAAGCAAGACAGTATCCGAATTGATGTACAGTCTATCATAATGATTTACCGTGAACGACAGGGCCAAACTGCAACCAGATTGCAAAATGCCAAACATATTATGCTGACCTCGAATAATGCTATTGCGAACGTCAGCAAAAAGTACGAGAGCAATAGGAGCCTTCAGGCAGGACATATTCCTGCTTGCATCTCTGCCGATTTGTTTGGTGCTATTCTTTGGTTAGACAGTCCGATGCAGTTATTGGAATACCAAAAGAAGAAATTGCTTGCGGATTGCTATGCTTTTTTAAAGCCTGACAAGGTTATGCTTGATAAGTATATTCAGTCATTGGATGAGGCACGGAATGCAGATGCTATTGATGAAAAGAAATTTTTGTTCCTGCGTACCCATAAAGTGGTGCTCGATTCTCTGATGGATATCACCAAGGGGGATTATGCTCGATTTAACTCTAACACCTATCTGGAAGTATACGAGGATATACAAGAAAAGGCTCTGAAGAAGTATAAAGACGAAGCTGTTGCCCATGCGCAAACCCAAGAGGCGTTCAAGAATCTCGAAAAGAATTCTTCTGATGAAATTGAAGCTTTGAAGTCTCGTATCGCAACCATGGAAGAAAACGAGAAAAAACGTCAAGAGGATGATTTTAACAAGAAGGCTTCCGTATGGGGATGGGTTGCCACACTTATACTCGCAGGTATTCCATATCTTCTTTTGATAGTTGTTATAGAAATCATTAAAACACAATTTTCCAGTATTTCTTGGCGTTCCGCATACGGGATAGCAGGCACATTTATTGCGACAACTATTGCAGGCATCTTTTTTACCACAGGGAAAAAGTGGTGTTTCAAAAAAGTGCGATCTATACTTGAAAAGCGTGAAAAATAGTAGATGACACAGCCCACCGATCATCTGACCGGTGGGCTGGGCTACGTTTATTCTCAATCCATTAACCGATGTTCCGGCGTTCCTTGAACATACTGTTCCAAATCGCCGCCGAGTACAAGTTGTGCATACTCCAGCGGCTTGTTGTAGATCAGCCGTCCAGCTCTGACCGCTGGTACATATTGTCGGCAACTTCGTTTTCAACAGCTATGGTGTCGATGGCAATCATGCTGCTATCGGAAAATTTGAGTTCCACGCTGCAGTTATCCATATTGAACGCACAGGAAATCAGCTTTTTCATATCATATCCCTCCTAAATGGTGATGGTCGCTATGTACCGAACTTTGATCTCGTGCCCGATTGCGGTACGATCTGCACGGGTATAGTTCGCAGTTCGTATGGTACTCATCTTCTTGACCATCTGGCCGCCGACGGAGCCGGCCTCACGGGAGGTCAGGTGACCGTTGTAGCCCTGCTTCAGGTTGACGCCGACTTCGTTGGCGGCTTCCATCTTGAACTTGTCCATGGCCTCGCGAGCTTCCGGGATATTGATCTGGTTCGTATTTTTCATTGCGTACATCTCCTTGAAATGTGATTTTGGGTACCGCAGTCATAGCATTGCCCGAAAAAGATCGAATATGCCGGAAGTCTGTCAGGGAATTTCCGGCCGTTCTTCTGAAAATTGGGCGGCGGAAAATGCTGTCAAAAGCAATTGACAAATTCCGGACGGCTCTCTATAATGAATTAAAGTGATGAACAAAGGCGCGGCTTGCGCAGCGTTTGCCGCGGCGGGCCGATACTCTGTTTCAGAGCACAAGGATACCGGCAAGACCGGCGGCGATTTCTGCTCGCTGAAAACAGGAGAGTGAATCATGAAAGCAGTACGATTAAAAACGGAATATCTGCAGGACCCTTTGGGCATTGATATTCCGCATCCGCGGCTGTTCTGGACTTGTGAGGACGGAATCACGCAGAGCGCATTCCAGATCCTTGCAGCGACGGACGGCCGTACGGTATGGGACAGCGGGAAGGTGCCCTCCGGCTCCATGCACGCGGATTATCCAAACGCGCTTGCTTCCCGGCAGCGCGTCAGCTGGCGCGTGCGGCTCTGGGATGAGAACGACGATCCCGGCGCGTGGTCGAGCGAGGCCTTTTTCGAAATGGGGCTTCTGAATGCTTCGGACTGGAGCGCCCTGTGGATCGCGGGGGACTATCCCGTCCGTAAAAAGCAGCGCTACCCGGTGGATTGCTTCCGCAAGGTGTTTTCCGCGGGACAGGTCCAGAAGGCCCGGCTGTATCTTACGGCCTGCGGCCTGTATGAGGCGCGGCTCAACGGCCGGCGCGTCGGGGACGCGCTGCTGACGCCCGGCTCCACGGACTACCGCAAGCGCATCCAGTATCAGGTCTACGATGTGACGGACCTGCTGCGGGGCGGCGAAAACGCCATGACCGTCGAGCTGGCGGACGGCTGGTACCGCGGCTCCAACGGCGGCGCAGGGCAGACGAACACCTTCGGCACGCAGACAAAGCTGCTGGCGCAGCTGGAGCTGACGCTGGCGGACGGAACGACGCAGACCGTCTGCAGCGACGGGAGCTGGGCGTGGAGCAATGACGGCCCCATCCGCTTTGCCGACCTCAAGGACGGCGAGATCGTGGATGCAAATCGCGAGCCCTCCTATTCCGGCAGTGTCCGTGTCGTGGAGGAGCATGCGCCTCTGACGGCTTCCGACAACGTACCGGTCCTCGAGCGCGAGCGCTTTGCCCCGGTCGAACGGATCACAACGCCGTCCGGCAAGACTGTCCTCAAATATGCGCAGAATCTTTCGGGCTATGTGTCCTTCTGTGTGACGGCACACAAGGGCCAGCGAGTCCACATCACGATGGGCGAAACGCTCGATGACAGCGGCGAACTGACGCTCCGGAACATCCAGTGCATTACCAAAGGAAGACCTTCACCGCTGCAGGAGCTGGATTACACCTGCAGGGAGGGCGTGAACGAATACACGCCGAAATTCTATTACGGCGGCTTCCAGTATGCGCAGGTCGACACGGACGTCGAATTCCGGACAGAGGACTTTACGGCTGTTGCTGTGTACAGCGCCTTTGAGGAAACTTCGAAATTCGAGTGCTCCAATCGCCTGATCAACCAATTTTACCACAACACTCTGTGGTCCCTGAAGAGCAACTCCACCGACGTGCCGACGGACTGCCCGACGCGTGAGCGCATGGGCTGGACGGGCGACAGTCAGGTCTTCTTCAACACGGCGTCCTATCTCACGGACTATGCGGCCTTTGCCCGCAAGCATGTGCGCGACATTTTTGACCGCCAGTGGCGCAGCGGCCGCCTGCCGCAGATCGCGCCGTTTGCAAACGAGTCGCCGAGCATCAACAAAATGAACGGCTCCGTCGGCTGGGCGTGCGCAGGTGTCTATATCCCGTACTATTTCTATCAGAAATACGGCGACGACCGCCTGCTGCGTGCGTATTACGACAACATGCTGCGCTATGCGGACTTTATGATCCGCCGCGCGGGGAAATGGGGCGGGATCTTCGCCAAGCCCATGCATCTTTCCCACAAAAATCGAAAGTATGCTGTTAACTGTGGCAAGTCCTACGGCGAGTGGGCCGAGCCGAATGACGTCATGGCCTTCCACGGGATCGACTTTTTCATTCCGCACCCGGAGGAATCCACGGCCTATACATATTTTACGCTCAAGCGTGTGCTGGAGATCGCCTCGATCCTCGGCAAGCCGGAAACGCCGCAGCTGGCGCGCATCCGGGAATACAGCGAGGGCGCGAAACGCGCCTATCAGGAACTCGTTACGAAGGACGGCTACTCGCTGGATACCGACCGGCAGGCCAAGCTCGTCCGGCCCTTGTATATGGGGCTGCTGACGCCGGAGCAGGAGGCCTTTGCCAGAAAGCGCCTCATTGCCGCGCTGGACCACTATGGCTGGCGTCTCGGGACCGGCTTCCTCTCCACGCCGATGATCCTGGACGTTCTGGCGGGGCTGGATATCAGCTATGCCTACCGTCTGCTGGAAAACGAGGAAATGCCCGGCTGGCTCTTTATGCCGAAGTCCGGCGCAACGACGATCTGGGAGGCCTGGGAGGGCAACCAGAAGGACAAATGGATCGCCTCGCTGAACCACTATTCCAAAGGCGCGGTCTGCGAGTGGCTGATGAACACGATGTGCGGCATCCGGATCACCGGAGAAAACCATGTTACAATTGCACCGAAGCCCGGCGGGGACATCACCTTCGCACGGGCTAGTTATTGGAGCATTTGTGGAAACGTTACGACAAGCTGGGAGCGGACGGAGAACGGCTATCGGCTGACCGTGGGCATCCCTGCGAACACAACGGCGGAGATCCTCCTGCCGGACGGAACGGGCCGGACCGTCGGAGCCGGACAGCATCGGTATGAATGGAAATGAAACGATATTACCTTGCCATTGACATCGGCGCGTCCTCCGGACGGCACATTGTGGGCTGGCGGGAGGACGGCAAAATCAAAGCAAAAGAGGTCTACCGCTTCCCCAACGGCGTACAGGAGCAGAACGGCCATCTCGTCTGGGACGTGGATGCGCTGCTTTCCCATGTGAAGGCGGGCATCGCGGCGGCGAAGGCCGAGTTCCCGGAGATCGTCAGCCTGTCTGTCGATACCTGGGCCGTGGACTATGTGCTGCTGCGCGGCGAGGAAGAAGTCCGTCCCGTCTATGCCTACCGCGACAGCCGCACGGAGGCGGCCATTCCCAAGGTTCACGAAATTCTGCCGTTTGCGGAGCTGTACGCCAAAACCGGCTGCCAGTTCCAGCCGTTCAACAGCATTTATCAGTTCTATGCGGATAAGCTCACGGGCAGGCTGGAGGGCGTGACGGATTTTCTGATGATCCCGGAGTATCTCCCCTGGAAGCTCTGCGGTGTGAAGTCCAGGGAGTACACCAACGCCACTACCACCGGCATGGTAAACGCAGAAACGGGCAAATTTGACCCGGAGATTATTTCAGCGCTCGGTCTGCCGCCCATCTTCCCCAAACTCCAAAAGCCGGGGACGGTGCTGGGCGAGTATGAGGGGATAAAGTGCGTCCTCTGTGCCACCCACGACACAGCCTCAGCGGTGGAGGGTATCCCTATGGACGGGAGCCAGCCCTACATTTCCTCCGGTACATGGTCGCTCTTGGGCGTCAAAACGCCGAAGCCCATTACAAATACCGCCAGCCGTGCCGCCAATTACTCCAACGAGGGCGGCGTGGGCTATAACCGCTATCAGAAGAACATCATGGGCATGTGGCTGGTCAACGAGCTGCAAAAGGAGCTTTGCAGCGGGCTGGGCTTTGCGGAGATCGTGAACGCCGCAAAGGAGAGCTGCTGCGATGCCCTCATCGACGCCAACGCCCCGGAATTTCTGGCTCCCAAGAGTATGAAGGCCGCCTTTGACACGGCGACCGGCGGAAAGCTCATCAGCATCGGCGACTATTTCCGCTGCGCCTATCGCAGCCTTGCAGAGAGCTATGCGAAAGCCCTTGCAGAGCTGGAGCGAAACACTGGAAAGCAATACGACAAGCTGTACATCGTGGGCGGCGGTGCGAAAAATGAGTTTCTCAACCATCTCACCGCCAAGGCTACCGGCAAGCGGGTCATTGCCCTGCCCATTGAGGCGACGGCGCTGGGGAATCTGAAAATACAAATGGAGGCAGACCTATGAGCTATACGGAAGCAAAAGAAAAATACGCCGCCCTCGGTGTGGATACCGAAGCGGCGCTTACAAAGCTGAAAACTGTGCCGCTGTCCCTGCACTGCTGGCAGGGCGATGATGTGCGCGGTTTCGACACCGACCCCACCAAGCCCCTTACCGGCGGCATCCAGACCACTGGCAGCTATCCCGGCCGCGCGAGGACCCCGCAGGAGCTGATGGCGGACATTGCGGAGGTGCTGAAGCTGTGCCCCGGCACGAAGAAGCTGAATCTCCACGCCAGCTATGCTATTTTTGCCGAGGGCGAGTGGGTCGACCGCGATAAGCTGGAGCCGAAGCATTTTGCACCGTGGGTGGACTTCTGCAAAAAGCACGGCCTCGGCGCGGACTTCAACCCGACGTTCTTTTCCCATCGCAAGTGTGATCCGCTGACGCTCAGTTCCCCCAACGAGGAAACCCGCCGCTTCTGGATCGAGCACGGCAGGGCCTGCGTGCGCATCTCGCAGTATCTGGCGGAGGAGTTGGGGCAGGTCTGTACCATGAACATCTGGACGGGCGACGGCTTCAAGGACATCCCCGCCGACCGGCTGGGTCCCCGGCTGCGCTACAAGCAGTCCATCGACGAAATTCTCTCGGAGCCATTTGACTTTACCAAGGTCAAGCCATGCGTCGAAAGCAAGGTGTTCGGCATCGGCGTGGAGAGCTATACCGTGGGCAGCGCGGAATTTGCCCTGAGCTACGCCGCCATGAACAGGGATAAGTGCATCCCCCTGATGGACAACGGCCACTATCACCCTACCGAGGTGGTCAGCGACAAAATCCCAGCACTGCTGACCTTCTTCCCGGAGATCGCCCTGCACATCACCCGCCCGGTGCGCTGGGACAGTGACCATGTGGTATTGTTTGACGATGAAACAAAGGAACTCTGCAAGGAGATCGCCCGCTGCGGCGGCTTGGACGGCCGTGTGCATCTGGCGCTGGACTACTTCGACGCCTCCGTTAACCGCATCGCCGCGTGGGTCACGGGCTTCCGCAATGTGCAGAAGGCCCTGCTGAACGCCCTGCTGACGCCGGATATGACGGCTGAACAGAACGCGGGTAATTTTACCGATCTGCTCGTTCGGCAGGAGGAACTGAAGACCATGCCCTTCGGAGAGATCTGGGCGGAATACTGCCGCCGCTGCGGCGTGCCGGAGGACGGCGCGTGGCTGCCGCTGGTGCGGGCGTATGAAAAGAACGTTCTGGAGGCGAGAACATGAAAAATATTCTGACAGCCCCGTGGATGGTGGAGATGATCCGCACCGTGACGAATATGTATGACCACGGCTGGGACGAGCGCAACGGCGGCAACGTGAGCCTGCTGCTGGAGGAATCGCAGGTCAACAATTATGTGGACGGCGCGGTTCTGCGGGAAATCCCCACGGGCTTTTCCTGTCCAGAGCTGGACGGCAAGTACTTCCTCGTCACCGGCACGGGCAAGTATTTCAAGAATGTCCAGTATGCGCCGGAGATCAATCTCGGCCTCGTGCGTCTGACGGACGGCGGCGAGACGGCGCAGCTTCTGTGGGGCTTTGCGGACGGCGGGAAATTCACGTCCGAATTTCCGGCACACATGATGAGCCATGCCGCACGGCTGAAAATCGACCCCCAAAACCATGTGGTGATGCACTGCCACCCGGCAAACCTCTTAGCTATGACCTACGTCCACAGCCTGGACGAAAAGGCCTTTACCCGTACCCTATGGCAGATGTGCACGGAGTGCATCGTGGTGTTCCCGGACGGCGTGAATGTGCTGCCGTGGATGCTCTGCGGCACGAACGAGATCGGTGAGGCCACCGCTGAGAAGATGCGCACCGCCCGGCTTGTTGTCTGGGCGCAGCATGGCATCTACGGCGCGGGAAAAGACCTCGACGAGACGTTCGGCCTCATCGAGACCGCCGAAAAGGCGGCAGAGATTTACATGAAGATCGCCCATCTGCCACTGGTCAATACCATCACTGACGACCAGATGCACCAGTTGGAGGCCCATTTCGGCGTGAAGGCAAGAGAGGGCTATCTGGCCTGAATCCTGCTTCTGTTATAGACCAAACCGGCAGCCGGAAACGCATCCGGCTGCCGGTTTGGCCTGTGCTCAGGCACAGAGATCGAAGAACAGGAAGTGCTCCGGGTCGATGAGGTCGATCGCGAGGATGCTTGCCTCGGGACAGATCCTGTCGAGATCCAGCCGGGCGTCGGTCTCGTCATAGGTGGCGGGCTGCGGCTCGGCGGCGAAGATCAGGCCGTCGTAGTCCTCGGGCACATAGACGATGTAGCTCTTCGTAAAGAGCCGCCCACCGTCCGCGGTGTCCTCCCACTGCGTGGAATAGAAGAATTCGATCTCGTAGTCCGTGCCGTTCCAGCTGACGGTGTGCAGGTAGTGATTCTCGCCACGCTCCGTGTCGTCATAGGCGGAGGAGGCGGTCAGCCACATGCCCGTGTAGTAGTCATAGAGCTCGCTGCTCAGGACCGTCTGGAAATCCTGCTCGAAGGAGGGAATCGACTCGGCCGGGATGTAGCACACGGCGTCAAAGGCGATCTCGCGCAGGCTGTCGTGGACATTGTCGTCCTGCTTCGTCACCTGCCACAGGCAGGGCGCGGTCTGGTAGCCGTCGCCGCCCTCTGCGTAGAAGCAGACGCCGTCCTCCAGCTCATATGGGCCGCCGCCCACGTCGCAGTTGATCATCAGATCGCCGTTTTCAAAGGCGGAGCGCAGCACGATCGCGCTGACCTGCCGCAGAACGCCGCCGTTTGCGGGATCGAGCAGTTCGCCGGACGGGGAATACTCCAGCACGAGCCTGTCGTCGGAATCCTCATAGCCCAGCTCCACGCCCGCCGCGCCGGCAGTGGCAATGCCGGATTCCAGCACGGTCTCCTCGGAATTCAGAATGTCCCATGTGCCGTCCTCGTGGATGCGGATCCAGAAATTCTGACCGACGTATTCCCAGAGGCCAACATAAGCTGCGAGGTATTGCGTGGAGTCTGAGGCGTAGGGACCGTAGGAGGCGTCCGGCTGGAACTGGAAGCAGTCCTCGCCTTCCCAGTACCAGACGAGCACCGTTTCGGTGCCGTCCTCCTGCCGGAATTCCAGCCGGATGTCGCTGCTGCCGTCGCCGGTCACATCGTCAAAGGAGATGCTCCAGTAATCGGACGCGGCGTTCGGGATTTCAACGGGATAGGTGACGCTGTCAAAGCAGATCTGTTCCGCCTCGTCGTAATAAAATGTCGTCCATTCGCTGCCGATGCAGACGCAGACCGGCGTTTCCACGCCGTCCTGCACGATCGTGCCCCGGTCGTTTACCATGCCCGTGGTGCGCCAGTCCTCGCCCGGCAGCTCCTCCGTCGGGGCCTCCTCTCTGCCGCAGGCGGCGAGGGTCAAGAGGAGTGCAAGGGCCAGAAGCAGGGAAAATGCTCTTTTCATGATTCGATCTATCCTTTCCGTTTTCTGCCGGGTAAAAAATTCCACCGTACAGAGACATTGTACGGCGGAATGTTCAGAAAGTCTATTAACCAAAGGTTAACCAGACTGCTTTAACAGGGCTGCAAGCTCCTGCCGTTTCCGGCGGATGTCGCCGTCGATGTGGAGCTTGGCATAGAGCTGGTTCAAATACTGCTTGACGCTGCCCTCGGAGAGGCCGAGCCGCCCGGCGATCTCGCGGTTCGTCAGGCGCTGCGCAAGCAGGTCGGCAAGCTCCAGCTCCCGCGGGGTAAGCCCGGCGAGGGCAGCAGGCCGGGTGCGGCGCGCCTCAGACAGCCTGCCCAGTTCCGCGATCGCCTGCGTGTCCGGGCGATTTTCCAGCAGCGGCGCAAGATAGTGGTAATTCTCCGCAAGCGGCAGAATCAGTCCGTCCGGCGCGGCATCGGTCAGAGCCTGCTCCAGCAGCGCCTCGGCCTCGGCGCGTTTGCCGAGCTGCGCATAGGCGGCAGCCGTCTGGATGCGCACATGGAGGGCGACAAGGGCATAGGAGAATCGCGCGCAGGCGGCCAGAAGCGCCTCGCTCCGGCCGATGAGCCGGGCATACTCTCCCTGCGCCAGCCAGACCTGATTTTCGATCATGTCATACATCGGCCGTCCGGGGGCCAGAATGTGGACGGTGTCGAGCCGGTGCAGGCGGAACAGCTCCGGAATGCGCTCCGTATCTCCGCGCAGCGCATCATAATAGGCGCAGATGGCGTAAAAGATCGGGAGCCATGCGGCGTTGTGCTGCCGCACCAGCCCGGCGTTGCGCTGCTCGCGCGTGTACGGCAGGGAAAAGTCCCGGAAAAGCGACAGCCGCAGCGCCAGAAGGTCGCAGCACAGGGCCATGCTCTCCTGCAGAGGCCCGGTGCTCCGGGCGCGCTCCAGCGCAATATGGGCGTCGGCAAAGCGGCACTGCAGAAGCAGCGCCTCCGCACGCATGATCTGCTCCGCCCCGCGGCCGTGGCCGTCCGTGACGCGGTAATAATGCGGCATGCACTCGTCCATCTCGGACAGCTCTGCCTCCAGCGCGCCGGGCGTCCGGTGGAACATCATCAGCGCGGAGGGCGAGCCGAACGTCCAGCCGCCGCTCCGGCGGATGGTGATGGCCGGACGGGTCATTTTGCTGCTGGCGCTGCGGTGCAGGCGGCTCATGGCCGAAATATCGTTGTAGTGCAGGAAGCTCAGGATGAGGTCGCATTCGCCAAGCAGATTTCCGCGCTCGTTCGGCGGCAGCTCCGGATGCGTGTCCAGCGCGCTCTGCAGCAGCTCGCGCAGCTCCAGCATCTTCGGGATACGGCTCCAGTTGAACATGCAGCGCATCAGCACCAGAATGGCAAGCGGATGCGCCAGCAGCGCGTCTTTCGGGCATTCCTCCAGCGCAGAAAGCACCAGAGCGGGGTCGAGCGTGGAAAGCTGAATGCCGGCGTCCTGCGTCACAGCGTCCAGCAGGGAAGCATAGTCGCCGCAGCGCCGGAAGGAATCCATGGCGTGGAGCATCTGCCCGTGCGCGGCGTACCAGCGCCCATAGCGCGCCCGGCAGGCCCGCTGCCGGGGCTCCGGGAGCGTGCGGAAGACCTGCACGGCGCAGGCCTTCATCATGTGGTGGAAGCGATAGGTCACGCCGTCCGGAAGAAGGCTGGCAAAGGCGTTCTGCGCAGTCAGCGCGCCCAGCAGCTGCTCCGTTTCCGGTTCTTCGGTGACAAAGCGCGCCATTTCCGCCGTGAATTCATCGGCAAGACCGAGCACGGCCAGAAATTCCCGTGTGCGCTGCGGCAGCGGGTCAAGCATGGCGGCCGTGAACATGGCGTAGATATCCGAATTTCCGCCGGCCAGCGTTCCGTGCTCGGCCAGCGAGCACAGATTGAGGTAGACGGCGGAGAACCAGCCCTCCGTGGAGGTCAGAAGCGCGGTCAGCTGCGACTCGGACAGCGCGGCGCCGCAGCGGCGGGCATAGACGGCCAGCTCCTCGCGGCCAAGCCGGAGCTGCTCCGCGCCGATCCGGTGCAGGCGGATGCCCAGACGCAGCTGCGCGTCGGCAGGCAGAAAGCGGTCGCGCCCGGCAACGATGAGGTGGACGTTTTCCGGCAGGCGGTTTGCAAGCGTGCACAGGAAATCCGCGACGCGCGCATCGGCCAGCAGGTGAAAATCGTCGAGGAAGAGATAGCACGGCTCCGGCCCGGCCAGCCCGCGGCACAGGCCGTCCGCCAGCAGCCCTGCGCCCGCGGCATCGACAGGGCAGTCGTAGTCACGCAGGAACGGGAACCCGGCGTGGGCAAAGGCCTCCTGCGCGCTTCGCCAGAGAATGGCAAGGTGGGCGGAATAGACGCTGATACGGATACAGTGTGGCGGCGCCTCTCTGGCGAGAAACCAGTTGACGGCCGTCGTCTTGCCGTAGCCCATGGGCGCAACGACCACCGTCAGCGCACAGCGGGAGACCGGCCGCAGGCTCTCCTGCAGCCGCCCGGAAATATAGATCGTGTTAAGATCATGCCTGATGCGCGCCATCCACTCACCTCCGTGCTTCCTGCGCTGCAGAGCAGGGAAGCATTACGGTCGCGGTAAAGAAGCCGTGGTCCACCGTGAAATCTGACATACCATGATATTCCTCTGTGATCAGGCGAATGCTGCGGATGCCGAAGCCATGCAGTGTGCGGTCCCGTTTGGTGGTCTTCAGCTCCGGATTTGCAGCAAGTACATCGGAATCGACCCGGTTCATGACGCAGCAGAACAGATGATTCTGTTTCATACGCAGGCATACACGAATTTCCGGCTGGCGGACATGAGCGCTGGCCTCCAGTGCGTTGTCCAGCAGGTTGACGAGCAGACTGCAAAGATGCGAACCTTCGACCGGAAGCTCCGGCGGCAGAGCTGCCTCCAGCACGATAGGGATCCCCTCCCGTTCTGCTGATTTGGCCTTTGACCAGAGAATGGCGTTTACGAGCTGATTGCCGCTGTCGAGCCGATTCGTCAGCTCGTCCGCTGCGGTTTCATATTGTGCATAATAGGCATCCAAAGCGGCGTAGTTCTTTGTCCGAAGAAGGTGACGGACGTAGATCGCCTGATTTTTCGCTTCGTGCCGAAGCTTGCGGAAATCCAGATACAGGGACGAAAGTTCGTCCGCATGCTGCAGCTGCAGGGCATATTGCTGCGCCATGCGGGCTTTTTCGGCCGAGGCAACACGCAGGCGGACCATCTGCATGGTGATGGTGAAAAACACCGCCAGCTCTACAAGGAACAGAAAATACAGTAGGACGGTGACGGCGGGGTAGACCTGTGTCTTTACAAAGAACTGATTCAACAGACGGCCTATGGCATAGAAGCACCAGAGAAACAGACAGCACCGCCCGGCAGAGGCCGGGAGCATGTTGGTGATATCGCGGGATTGGCGAACGGAGAACAGACTAATCGCAGCGAACAGCAGCAGAATGATACTCTCGGAGATCAGCTGCTCACGAATCGCAAACTCCGTGACCACAACAATGTGGTGCTCGAAGGTATAGATCACATAGGTTGCAAGGATCTGGCAGAACTGCATTGTGATCAGAACGTGCGACAGCAGAAACAGCGAAAGCTGCCACGGCTGCCGCAGGGCGATCCGCCAGAACAGCAGCATCGTCAGTCCGTTCATGAGGACGTAGCGCAGCGTGAATGTTGTTTCCGTAAAATATCGATTGACAAGATAATATGCCAGCCCCTGCAGCAGACCGGAGGTCAGAAAGAGCCACCAGAAGCGCGCAGCGGTGCGGACTGCTGCGGCAGGGCGCTTCAGCAATCCCCATGCCAGAAAAAAGTTGAGGAGCGCCGCTTCAAAAATATATTTGCCGGTCATGAATGCAAGATTGGCCAAGGAATACCCTCCTAAAAATCCAGAAAACCGCTGTCCCGCCGGTGGCAGGCCATAAAGCGGCTGATCACGTCCTGATAGCGGTGCTTGCTCAGCGGGAGCCTCTGTCCGTCGGTCAGAAGCACATGATCCTTCTGAATGCGCGCGATTGCGCGGTAATTTACAAGATAGCTCTTATGAATGCGCAGAAAACCGGCCGGGGCCAGCAGCTCCTCGGCCGCGCTGATGGTATAGCGGAAGCTCACACGATCCTGCGCCAGCACGACAGTCAGCGTCTGGTTCAGGACCTCTGCATAACGGATGTCCTCCAGCGGGAATTGGTACAGGTCCTTTCCGTCCTGAAATACGACATTTGCGCTGCGCTGCAGATGGCGCAGCACGGCGCTGACGGCGTCGTCGATCTCAGCTTCAAAGTAGGTCTTGCGCAGAAAGCGGAGCGGCCGGACCTGCAGGGCACGGAACACCAGCTCATCCTTGTTGGAGAGAAAAAGAATGGCAGGTGCGGGCTCCTGCGCAGTGAGCAGCTTAGCCAGCGAGATGCCGTCGAGTCCCGGCATGTCGATGTCCAGAAAAACAACGTCAAAGACGGCACCCTCCCGGAGTACAGCTGCAAGCTGCAGCGGGTCAGCGTAATCGGCGAGCGCAGCGTTGACATTCTGGCGGGAAAATGCGTCGAGGATCCCTACGTCGAAAATCTGCCTGGCTTCCGTTTCGTCGTCACAATATGCAATGCGCAGTTTCATGCCGATCCCCTCCGTGCTTCTATTATACCATACGTCAAATTCGGCCGCAACCGCAAAAGGGCCCGCCGCGGTATGCGGCAGGCCCAGAGAATGCACTGCGTTACTGAATGCCGTTGGTGGCGATGAGCGTCTGGAAGCGGAGCAGGAATGTCGCCGCCTGCGCACGCGTTGCAGTGCCGGCGGGATCGACGCAGAGCTGCCCATTCAGCTCCAGACCTTTCAGCAGGCCGCTCTGCGCCGCCCATGCCGTGGCCTCCTTCGCATAATCAGAGACAGAAGCGGCGTCCGCAAAGGCGTCCAGTGCTGCGGGGTTGGAAGTGACCTCACCAAACTGCTGCGCATAGCGGTACAGCATGGTCACAAGCTCTTCGCGCGTAATGGCACGGTCCGGGGCAAACTCCGTATCGGAGATGCCGTTGACGACCTTGTTCTCGCGTGCCCACGCCACAGCCTCAGCATACCATGCGTCGGCCGCAACATCGGCAAACTGTGAGCTGCCGGTCACGGCCGGAGAACCGGCCATGCGGTGCAGGACCGTCGGGAGCATGGCGCGCGTTGCTGCAGCATTCGGAGAGAACTCCGTTTCAGACGTTCCGAGGAACAGACCGTCCTGTGCGGCCGCCTGCACGGGATAGTAATACCAGTCCTGCTTCGCCACATCCTCAAAGCGGCTGTCCTCCTGTACGGTCAGGGAGCCGTCAGCGTTGCGGCTGAACTGAGAGAGGAAACGCCACATGATCTCGGCGGAGGCAGGCAGAACATTATGGGAGACGTTGTAGATATCCACAAGCTTCGTGTAGACAACGCCATCCTCTTTACTTGCAAGGAAGTGTTCATTCAGCACGGCACGCTCATCAGCCAGACGGATGCTATTGTCCAAATCAAATTCCGCGCCCCAAAGGCCACCAAGCTCCGTGTTGTAGGTGTATTCAAAGCCGTTGACGGTGCCAAGGTTGGACAGGACCTGCGCGGCGATCTCAGTGTCGCGTGGGAAGATCTTATAAAAATCATTCTGACCGAGCAGCATGTAGGACGGCATGGTGTATTCCGGGGTCAATGCATTGAAGTGCGAGAAGACCGGCTCGTACAGGCCGATGGCCGCGATTTTATCGGAATAGGAGCAGGCAAGATCATACGACAAGCGCGCACCCTTGGAGAAGCCGGTCGCATAGACGCGGGAAGGATCGATGGCGTAACGCTCCTCAAGCATATCCAGCAGGTCTGCGACGGCATTTGCGTCGTTTTCCGTGTTGTAAAGGCCGTTGACGGAGACAACAAGGAAACCCTCTTTTGCCGCTAGAACAGGCCAGGTCGTATTCTGCGCGATGGCCTGCGGATGCATGCCGCTGCCGTGGAGCACGAAGACGAGCGGATACTTTTCCGTCTTGCTGCTGCGGTCGACGGTTTCCGGCGTGTACATATAGTATTCCAGCTCGCCGACATCGCCGTACTTTGTTTCAAACGTCTCAACTGTTTCAGAGACGCCGATCTCGTTCCAGTAATAATACGGCGTGCGGAACGCGACCTTATTGTTCACAAACATGACGCTCGTGTGGCGGACGGACTCCCAGCCCTCGGAGACGAGCTGCGCTGTGAAGCCGTTTTCGGCATAGACATAGCCAGCGCCGAAGATATCGCACCACGAGTACCATTCTGGCATGTAGTAGGTCGCACCGTCCGTGTCCAGATACTGCTTAGCGAACGCAGCGGCAGAGCCTTCTGCAAAGATGTAGTGGCGGAAGCGGCCGGTATGGAATTTGCCCTCTTCGCTGATGCCATGGGAGTAATCCGTGCCGTAGAAGTAGTTGTCACTGGCGTTGCCTGCGAGCGTCTGCATCATGGCGTAGTCGGCCTCGGTCCACTCGGAACCGTTCGACGGGCTGACGAACAGAACGGTGCAGCTCTCCTCATCGGCAATCGCGCGGAAGCCGAACGTGTTGAGTGCGGCGTTTGCGCTTTCCACCGTGAAGCCCTTATCCGCAAGGACATACAGAAGCGGGGTGTTATTGCCGCGGAAGTTGAAGTTGGCGGGCGTGTAGCGATAGAACGTGTATGCCAGCTCGCCGGATGTGACGGTCTGCTCCACCACGGCGGCAGGCGTGTCAGCTGCAAAGCTGACCCCGGAGAACAGGGCGCACAGCATTACACAGGCCAACACGGCAGACAGAAGCTTTGGAATTCGTTTCATGTGTGGTCATCCTTTCTGTTTTCTTTTGTGCGTTTTGCGCAAAATAATTGTGCCAAACGATGCTGAAATTGTCAATGCGCCAGATGCAACTGGCCAATATCCTGCGCAACTGGCCGCACGATGCGGCGGGAAAACATGCATTGATTTCCGAAAAGTGATGTGCTATACTATTTAATATAGAAATCAAACCAGAGGAGGGCCTCCCGAATGGAGCGTATCACAAGCAGTCACAATCCGCTCGTGCAGCACATGCGGAAGCTGCAGACCTCGCGCGCCTATCGCGAGAGCTGCGGCGAATTCGTGGCAGATGGCTGGAAGCTTCTGGAGGAGGCACTCAAGTGGTATCCCGAGGTGACGGCCGTTCTGACGAGCGAGCCGGAGCGCTGCCCGGCACTCCCATCGTCGGCACGTCTGGTCGAGGTCCCTGCGTCATTGATGCAGAGCGTTTCGAGTATGCGCACGCCGCAGGGCGTTTTATTCTCCCTGCGCCTGCCGCAGGAGGGCGCGCTCCGGGTGCAGCCCGGCATGCTCCTGCTCGACCGCATCCAGGACCCGGGAAACCTCGGCACGATCCTGCGCACGGCCGACGCCTTCGACCTGCCGGTCCTGCTGACGAACGGCTGCGCCGATCCGTTTTCCGAAAAGACGGTGCGCGCCTCCATGGGCGCGGTGTTCCGCCGTCCGCCGCAGAGCGCACCGATGGAGGACGTGCTCAGAGCCTGTCATGCCGCCGGGATCCCCATTGTGGCGACGGCGCTGTCCGACACGGCGTGCGATCTGCGCGAGGTCGATCTGAAGCGCCATCTTGTCGTCATCGGCAGCGAGGGGCAGGGCATTTGCCCGGAGCTGCTCGCCGCCTCGGACCGGCAGATCATCATTCCCATGCAGCCGCGCTGCGAGTCGCTCAATGCGGCCGTCGCGGCGGCGATCGTGCTGTGGCAGATGCGGCCGTAGCGCGGGAGAACACGGAAGGAGGGCGCGCAGATGCAGAAACACTGGGTTTGGCTGGCAACGCGAAGCGGCATCGGGGTCCGGGGCCGCGCGGAGCTGCTGCGCCGGTTCGGCACGGCAGAGCGCATTTATGCCATGGACCGGGCCGCGCTGCAGGCGGAGGAAGGCCTGCGGCGGAGCTGGCTCGAGCCGCTGCTCGACAAAACGCTGGACGGCGCGGAGCGCATTCTGGCGCAGTGTGACCGTTTTGACATCCGCCTTCTGACCTATGCGGAGCCTGCCTATCCCGAGCGGCTGCGCAACATTGCAGACCCGCCCGCGCTTTTGTATTATCAGGGCCGCCTGCCGGACTTCGACCACGAGGCTGCGATCGCCGTTGTCGGCTCACGCCGGTGCAGCGCTTACGGCCTGCTGCACGCCAAGCAGTTCTCCCGCCTGATCGCCGCAAGCGGCGGGCTTGTGATGTCCGGCGGTGCACGCGGCATCGATACCATGGCGCTGCAGAGCGCGATGGACCTGCCGGAGCCGGTCGTTTGTGTGCTGGCCTGCGGGCTCGACATCGCCTATCCGCCGGAAAACGGCCAGCTGTTTGCGCAGATCGCGTCGAGAGGCTGCCTCCTGAGCGAATACCCGCCGGGGACGAGCCCGATGCGCGGCAATTTCCCGGTGCGCAACCGTATTCTGAGCGGCCTTTCCGTTGGCGTTCTCGTGGTCGAGGCCTCGGCGCAGAGCGGTGCGCTCATCACGGCGCGGCTGGCGCTGGAGCAGGGCAGGGACGTATTTGCCATTCCCGGCAATCTCGGCGTCGCCTCGTGCGAGGGGACGAATCGCCTGCTGCGCGAGGGTGCGCTCATGCCCGAAAACGGCTGGGAGCTGCTGCAGGAATACACGCACCTGTTTCCGGGCAAGCTGGCGGACGGTCGCCGCCGCGAGGTGATGGAGCAGCGCTTTGGGTCGCATTACGCAGCGGCCGTCCCTGCGCAGCCCCTGCCGGAGAGACCGGCAAAACCGGCCCGCCCGGCAGCGCCTTCACCGGAAAAGTCCCCAGCCCTCGACAAAAAAGACATTGACAATCCGCCTGCAAGGCCTTATAGTGACAGAAAGAAAGCACCGCCCGCCCTGTCCGGCGACGAAGCGGCGGTCTATGCCGCCCTGACGCCGGAGCCGATCCTTGCGGATCTTCTCACGGAGCATACGGGCCTTCCGCCGCAGCGCCTGCTTGCGGCCATGACCATGCTCCAGATCAAGGGGCTGGCCAAAAAGCTTCCCGGCAACCGCTATCAGCGCGCCGGAGGATAATGGATATATGGAGGTTCCCTTCATGACAAAGGGATCGAATCTGGTGATCGTCGAATCACCGTCTAAAGCAAAGACCATTGGAAAATATCTCGGCCCGGATTATCGCGTCGAGGCCTGCATGGGCCACCTGCGCGACCTGCCCAAGAGCAAGATGGGCGTCGATCTGGAGCACGATTTTGAACCGGACTATCAGCCGCTGGCCAGCAAGGCCGCGATCATCTCCGAGCTGCGCAGCGCTTCCAAAGCCGCAAAGCACATCTATCTTGCAACTGACCCTGACCGCGAGGGAGAGGCGATCTCATGGCATCTGAAGGAGCTGCTGGAGCTGCCGGACGACAAGACGGAGCGCGTGACGTTCAACGAGATCACGAAAAATGTCGTAACGCGCAGCATTCAGGAGCCGCGCAGCATCGATTATAATCTGGTGGACGCCCAGCAGGCCCGCCGGATCCTTGACCGCATCGTCGGCTACCAGCTCAGCCCGCTGCTGTGGAAGAAGATCCGCCGCGGCCTGTCCGCCGGGCGCGTGCAGTCTGTTGCCACGCGTCTTGTCGTGGAGCGCGAGCAGGAGATCGAGGCCTTCGTGCCGAAGGAATACTGGACGATCGACGTGCTGCTGCGCTGCCTGAACAAGCCGGGCAGCTTCACGGCGCACTATTACGGCGAGGAAAAGAAGCGCGAGCTGCACAGCGAGGCCGAGGCAGACGAGGTCCTGCGCGACATCGCCGGGCAGGAATTCACCATTGCGGGCATCAAGCGCACGGAAAAGCGCCGCTCGCCGACGCCGCCGTTCATCACCTCCACGCTGCAGCAGGAGGCCTCCCGCAAGCTCAATATGACGCCGCGCCGCACGATGGCCGTTGCGCAGCAGCTCTATGAGGGCGTCGACATCAGCGGCGAGGGCACCGTCGGCCTCATCACCTATATGCGTACCGACTCCCTGCGCCTGTCCGAGGAGGCGCTGGCCGCTGCGCGTGATTTTATCACCGATCGCTACGGCCCGGCCTACTATCCCGGCCAGCCCCGCCATTTCCGCAAGAAGGAGGGCGCGCAGGACGCGCATGAGGCCATTCGCCCCAGCAACGTCCGGCTCGACCCCGAGAGCATTCAGGCAGATCTGACGCGCGAGCAGTACCGGCTGTACAAGCTGATCTGGAGCCGCTTTGTCGCCTGCCAGATGTCCGATGCACGCTATGACGCCGTGCAGATCGACGCGCGATGCGCGGGTCATGCCTTCCGCGCCAGCGACCAGATCCTGAAATTCTCCGGCTTTACCGCCGTGTATGAAGAGGGCCGCGACGACGAGGCCGAGGAGCGCTCCTCTTCGCTGCCCGATCTCGACGGCTCCGAGCGCCTGACTGCCGAAAAGCAGGAAAAGGCCCAGCATTTCACCCAGCCGCCCGCCCGCTACACCGAGGCGACGCTTGTCAAGGCGATGGAGGAGCGCGGCGTGGGCCGCCCGTCGACGTATGCGTCGATCGTGGCAACAATCCAGGACCGCGAGTACGTCATCAAGAAGGACAAGCGCCTCTGGCCGACACCGCTCGGCCGCGTTGTGACCGAGCTGATGATCGAGCGCTTCCGCGATATCATCGATGTCGAGTTCACGGCGAATATGGAGCACCAGCTCGACGAGGTCGAGGCCGGAAAGGTCGGCTGGAAGACCGTCCTGCGCGATTTCTATCAGGATTTCCACCGCGAGATGGAGGAGGCCGAGAAAGCTCTCGACGGTGTGCGCATCAAGGTGCCGGATGAAGAGACCGATGAGGTCTGTGAGCTGTGCGGGCGCAAAATGGTCATCAAGAGCGGCCGCTTCGGCCGGTTTTTGGCTTGCCCCGGCTTCCCGGAGTGCAAAAATACCAAGCCGCTCGTTGAGCGTATGCCGGGCCGCTGCCCGCGCTGCGGCAGTGGGATGCTCAAGCGCAAGTCAAAAAAAGGCTATGTCTACTATGCCTGCGAGCGCGGCGCGGAGTGCGGCTTTATGACGTGGGACGTGCCCACGGCGCAGGACTGCCCGAGCTGCGGCCAGACGATGTTCAAAAAGTCCGGCCGCGGCCAGATGAAGCCGTTCTGCATCAACGAAAAGTGCCCGGACTTCCTGCCGGAGGACAAGCGCGGCTATAAGCGCCGCATGCCGAAGGCCACGACGGACACCGTTGAGAATGCCGAGGAGATTGCCCCGGCCGCGGAGGAAGCGGAAAAGAAGCCCGCCAAAACGGCCAAAACGACGAAGACCGGGAAGACGGCCAAGGCCGCCAAGGCCGCAAAAACTGCGAAGACCACGAAAAAAGCGGCGGAGAAAAAGCCTGCCGCACGCAAAAAGACAAAAACGGAGAGCAAAGCATGACCGAAGTACGCGTGATCGGCGCGGGACTTGCGGGCAGTGAGGCCGCATGGCAGCTTGCCGAGCGCGGCTTTGCCGTCCGCCTGTCCGAGATGAAGCCGGTAAAAATGACCCCTGCGCACCACTGCGCGGATTTTGCGGAGCTTGTCTGCTCCAACTCCCTGCGCGGCGACCGGCTGGAAAATGCCGTCGGCCTGCTCAAGGAGGAGCTGCGGCGGCTCGGGAGCCTCATCCTGCAGTGCGCCGACGCCACACGCGTCGAGGCGGGCGGCTGCCTTGCCGTCGACCGCTACGGCTTTTCCGGTATGGTGACGGAGCGCATCCGCAGCCACCCGAATATCACCGTCATCTCCGAGGAGGTGACCGAGGTCCCGGCGGGGCCGGTCATCATCGCGACGGGCCCCCTGACGTCCGACGCCATGAGCGAGGCCATCGGCCGCTATTTTGGCCAGACGGATTATCTGCATTTCTTTGACGCGGCTGCGCCGCTCGTCACGCTGGAGTCCATCGATATGACGAAGGCGTGGTACGCCTCCCGATATGACCGCGGGAGCGCGGATTACATCAACTGCGCCATGACGCGCGAGGAATATCAGGCCTTCGTCCGGGAGCTGGCCGCCGCCGAGGAAGCGGAGGTGCACGGCTTTGAGGACAAAAACGTCTTTGAGGGCTGCATGCCGGTCGAGGTCATGGCCCGCCGCGGCGAGGACACGCTGCGCTACGGCCCTCTGAAGCCCGTCGGCCTGCGGGACCCGGCAACGGGCCGCGAGCCCTATGCTGTCGTTCAGCTCCGGCGCGACAATGCGGCCGGAAACATCTACAATCTCGTCGGGTTCCAGACGCACCTGCGTTTTCCGGAGCAGAAGCGCGTGTTCTCCATGATCCCGGCGCTGCATGATGCGGAGTTTGTCCGCTACGGCGTGATGCACCGCAACACATTCCTGAATTCACCGAAGCTGCTCGACGCATGCTACGCAGACCGGCGCGACCCCATGGTCGCCTTTGCCGGGCAGATGACGGGCGTGGAGGGCTATGTCGAATCGTGCGCTTCCGGCTATCTTGCCGCCGTCAGCATGGCGGCGCGGCTGGAGGGAAGGCCCGTCCCGGACTTCGGCACCATGACGGCCATCGGCGCGCTGGCGCACTATGTCAGCGACAGCACCGTGGCATCGTTTCAGCCGATGAATGTGAATTTCGGCATCATCGCCCCGCTCGAGCAGCGGGTGCGTGGAAAAGCAAACAAGAATCTGGCCATTGCCAACCGGTCGCTTGCGCACCTGGAGGCCATGGAGAAATGAGGGAACAGGCATGAAAATCATTCTGGATGCAATGGGAGGCGACAACGCCCCGGATGCCGTGGTGCGCGGTGCACTGGAGGCGGCAAAGGAGTTCGGCGTGCAGATCGTTCTGGTCGGCCGCGGCGTGGATATCCTTGCCAGCATGAAGGCCCAGGGCTGGGATACGCTCCCGGACGGCGTGGAGCTTGCCAATGCCGAGGATGTGGTGGACATGCACTGCGATCCCGCCGCGGTCGTGAAGCAGCATCCGAACTCTTCGCTCGTGCTGGGCGCAAGAATGCTGGCGCAGGGCGGCGGTGATGCGTTCATCTCGGCCGGCAATACCGGCGCGCTGCTCACGGCGGCCACGCTGCTCGTCAAGCGCATCCGCGGTATCCGCCGCGCGGCGTTCTCGCCGGTCCTTCCGACGAAGGACGGCCACGCCATTCTCATCGATGCGGGCGCGAATGCCGAGTGCACGCCGGAATTCCTGCTGCAGTTCGGCTGCATGGGCTCGTTCTACGCGCAGAAGGCGCTCGGCATCGAGTCGCCGCGCGTGGGCCTTCTGAACAACGGCGCGGAAGATACGAAGGGCGACCCGCTCCACCGCGAGGCCCATCAGCTTCTGAAGCGCGCCGCGGAGCAGGGGACCATCCACTTCGTCGGCAATGTCGAGGCGCGCGATGTGCCGTTCGGCGCGGCGGATGTTATCGTGGCGGACGGCTTCTCCGGCAACGTCCTGCTCAAGACCATGGAGGGCACGGCCATGTTCATGTCCGGCATGATGAAGCAGATGTTCTACCGCAATCCGCTGACGATGCTCGGCGCGCTGCTGTGTAAAAAGGGCCTGAACGGCATCCGCAAGACCATGGACTACCGCGAAACGGGCGGGTCCATCGTCATCGGCATCAGCCGCCCGGTCATCAAGGCGCACGGTTCGTCCGACGACGCCGCCATCCGCGGCGCAATCCGGCAGGCCATCCGCGCGGTCGAGAGCGGCTTCTGCGAGGAAATTCGTGCCAATATCGGGCAGATGATCCTGCCCAGGGAGGAAGAACATGCTGAATAAGCTGGAAAAGGCGTTGGGCTACAAGTTCCGCGATCCGGAGCTTCTGCGCATGGCGCTGACCCACACCTCCTGTGCAAACGAGATCTATCAGGACCCGCTGCGCAGCTATGAGCGGCTGGAATTCCTTGGGGATTCCATTGTCGGCTTCGTGACGGCGGAGTATCTGTACCGGACTTTCCCCAAAAAGCTCGAAGGCGATCTGACGCGCATCCGCGCGGAGCTCGTCTGCGAAAAGAGCCTTGCCGCCGTGGCGGAGCGTCTCTCGCTCGGCGAGCATCTGCTGCTCGGAAACGGCGAGGATCAAAGCGGCGGCCGCCGCCGCCCGAGCATCCTCTGCGATGTTATGGAGGCCGTTGTGGCTGCCAGCTATCTGGACGGAGGCTTTGCCGTGGCCAGCGACATCGTGACGCGGCTCATCCTGCCGCAGCTCGCCGAGGCGGAAAAGACCCACGATTATAAGACGGAGCTGCAGGAGCTCGTGCAGCGCAAAAAATCGCAGCAGCTGAGCTATGAGCTCATCTCGGAGACTGGCCCGGACCACTGCAAGGAGTTCAACGTCCGCGTCCTGCTCAACGGCAGGGAGGTCGGTACCGGCTCCGGCACGAGCAAAAAGCGCGCCGAGCAGGCAGCGGCGGCGCAGGCCATTGTGCGGCTCTTCCCGGAACAGAAATAAAACGATTGGGACCACCGGCGGCAGCCGATGGTCCCAATCCTGTTTTATAGCGTGCGTTCGCGGGTCGAGCGGCGCATGGCGTTGGCCAGCTCCGTGATGCACAGCAGCGTTGCCACAAGGAACACACCGGGGATGACGATGATCCACCATGCGTCCGTGAGCAGAGCCTTTTCGGACAGGGAAAGCATGCTGCCCCACGAGACGACCTCGATCGGCAGGCCGATGCCGAGGAAGCTCAGCGTCGATTCCGCCGTGATGGCGCTGCGGATGTTCATAACGACCATGAACGAGATGGACGAGAAGAAATTCGGCGCAAGGTGCTGCCGCAGGACGTGGAAGAAGCCGCCGCCCATGCAGCGCGAGGCCAGCACATATTCGCTGCTGCGCAGCCTGCGCACCTCCGTGCGAACGACCTTGGCGATGCTGGCCCAGCTCGTCAGCCCGATGACGAGCGAGAGCGTGAGCACATTTGCCGTGCCCAGAATGGCCTGCAGCAGCACGACGAGCAGCAGGTTCGGCACGCTCAGCAGAATTTCGGTCAGCCGCATCAGGAGACGGTCCAGCCAGTCCGGCGCGCAGCCGCTGACCGTGCCGAACAGAATGGCGATGGCTGTGGACAGCAGCGTGGACAGAACGCCGATGGTCAGCGAAATGCGCCCGCCGTACCAGATCATGGAGAAAATATCGCGGCCCATCGGGTCCGTCCCGAAGAGAAATTCCCGCGACGGCGCTTCATTGCAGTGCGCAAGGTCGAGATAGGTCGGATCGTGCGTCAGGAGCACCTCGCAGAACAGGCAGCCGAGCACGATGAGCGTCAGAACGGCGGCCGAAAAAATCGGCTTGCCGCGGTACCACGGCGCGCGGCGTACCGGTGCTGCGGGCGACTGCGGCCGGACGCCGACCAGACGAAAGCGGTCGTCTGTCATTTTGAAGTCACCTCCCGTTCCGCCGGGCGAAGGCGCGGGTCGAGCCGCGCGTTCATGGCCTGCGCCAGCAGACTGCATGCGATGACGGCCGCGCCGGAGAGCAGGCACAGCACCATCAGCAGGTTGTAGTCCTTGTAGCGCGCGCTCTCGTAGGACAGTGTGCCGAGGCCGGGATAGGAGAACACGGCCTCCACGATATAGGTCCCGCCCATCACATGCGGCACGGAGATGGCCATGAGGCTGAGATAGGACGGAAGCACATTGCGCAGGCACTGCCGCAGCACGATGTGCGCCCGGCCCATTCCCTCGCTGCGCGCCAGCAGCACATAGTCCGCGCGCAGCTCCTCCACCAGCCGGTTGCGCACGAGGTAGGCATAGTACCACAGGTGGCTCAGCACGACGACGGACATCGGCAGGATCAGGTGCACGATCCGGTCTCCGACATCGTCCGCGTGGCCAACGCTGTAGGCCCCGGAGCTTGGCAGCCAGCGCAGCGTGACGGAGAACAGCAGGATCAGCATCAGTGACAGCCAGAATTCCGGGATGCAGCTCGTCACCGTGCCAAGCTTGCAGAGGATGCGGTCGAGCGGCCGGTGCTCCTTCCATGCGCACAGCGCGCCGAGCAGCAGAGCCAGCACGAACAGCAGCACGAAGCCGAGCCCGCCGAGCAGCAGGGTGTTGCCAATGCGGTCACCGATCAGCTCCAGAACATCTATCTTGTATTTGTAGGAGATGCCGAAATCGCCGTGCAGCGCGCGGCTGAACCAGCGGGCGTACTGCGTGGGCAGGGGATCATTCAGGCCGAGCTTGTCCTCAGCCCATTCGCGTTCGGCGGGGGACATTTTTTCCACGCGGTCGCCGTAGTAGGAGACAAGCGGGTCGCCGGGAGCGAGGCGGGAGATATAGAACGTCAGAACGGAGAGCAGCAGCACGCTCAGCACGAAAATGCCGAGGCGCGGCAGCAGCCGCAGGAAAAACCGGCGGACCTTCATACGGCGCCCCCTCCTTCCAGCAGAACGTAATGCTCCGGCGCGACCTCCGTCCATGTGCCGCCGTCCGGCAGCGGCCCCTCAAAGACGAGCGGCCTGCGGGCGCGCTCGAGGCGCGGGTCCGGGATGGGGATGGACGAGAGCAGCGCGCGCGTATAGGGGTGCTGCGGCGCGGCGAACAGCGATGCCGTCGGGGCCAGCTCCACGAGCCTGCCCTGATACAGCACGCCGATGCGGTCACAGAGGAATTCCACGACAGCCAGATCGTGGGCAATAAACAGGAAGGAGAACCCGTGCTCCTCCTGCAGATGGCGGAACAGATTGATGATCTGTGCCTGAATGGAGACGTCCAGCGAGGCGACCGGCTCATCCGCAACGAGCAGCTCCGGCTCCATGGACAGGGCGCGCGCAATGGCGACGCGCTGGCGCTGCCCGCCGGAAAGCTCACCGGGGTATTTGTCCAGATAGCCCGCGTCCAGACCAACATAGCGCATCTGAAATTCCGCCTCGGCGCGGTAGCTGCCGCGCGGCGGGCGGACGTGCTGGATGCGCATCGGCTCTGCAATGATATCGCACACGCGCATGCGCCCGTTCAGGCTCGAGCCGGAGTCCTGAAAGATGATCTGCCGCTCTGCCTGCAGCGTGCGGCGGTTCGCGCGGAAGGCGCGGCGGTCACAGATGTCGATGCCGCGATAGAGGACCTGCCCGCTCTGCGGCCGCAGCAGATTCATCACGCAGCGCGCGATGGTCGATTTGCCGGAGCCGGATTCGCCGACGAGACCGAGAACCTCGCCGCGCCGGAGCGTGAACGAGACGTGATCCACAGCGCGGAGCACGGCCCTTCGCCCGAGCGGGAAGGCGTGCGTCAGACCGCGCACCTCGAGAAGCGGCTCAGCCATGGCGCTCGCCTCCGATCGGCGGCGTGATGTGCGGGGCCCGGGGGTCGAGCAGCCACGTCGCGGCAAAATGGGTGTCGGAAATGCGGAACATCGGCGGCTCCTCCTCATAGTCGATGACAAGGGCATATTTGTTGCGGCAGGCGAAGGAGTCGCCCTTCGGCGGGTCGATCAGCGTGGGCGGCATGCCGGGAATGGTATGCAGCCGCGGCTTCCCGCGGGACAGCGCCGGGAGCGACTGCAGCAGACCCCAGGTGTAGGGGTGGCGCGGATCGTAGAAGATATCCTCCGCCGTGCCGAGCTCCACGATCTTCCCAGCGTACATGACGGCCACACGATCCGCCACGCGCGCCACGGCGCCGAGATCGTGGGTGACGAAAACGGTCGCCGTGCCGAGCTTCTGCTGAATTTCGCGCAGAAGATCGAGAATTTGGGCCTGAATGGTCACATCCAGCGCGGTCGTCGGCTCGTCGGCAAACAGGATCGACGGGTCGCCCGCCAGCACAATGGCCAGCACGACGCGCTGGCGCATGCCGCCGGAAAAGTGGTGCGGATACAGGCCACGCCGCTCCTCCGGCCGGTCGATTCCGACAAGGCGCATCAGCTCGAGCACGCGCTGCTCCAGAGCCGCGCCGCGCAGGCGGGGCGCATGGACGCGGACGGCGGCCGCCAGCTGCGCGCCGACGGTCATGCTGGGGTTCAGCGCAGTCATCGGGTCCTGAAATACCATGGAAAACAGCGAGCCGCGAAGCTTCTGCAGCTCGCGTTCCCGCAGCCGCGTGATATCACGGCCATTTACCGCGATCGTGCCGCTCTTGCGCCGCGCGCTCGGCGGCAGCAGGTGCAGGATGCTCTTACACAGCACGCTTTTGCCGCAGCCGGATTCGCCCACGATGGCGAGGACCTCACCCGCGCACAGCGAAAAGCTGACGTCGCGCACGGCCTGGACCTCTCCCGCCGGGGTGAAAAAGCTGACGGACAGATTTTTTACTTCCAGTAGCTCTGCCATAGGATCACCTGTCAAAACGTACATGCGGGAGGCCCGGTTCTGCGAGCCTCCCGATGCTTTTTTCCGTTGTTATTTCTCGATCGTCCATTCCTGAACATTCCAGAAAATGCCGACGCCGTGGTGGCCGAGTACAGTATCCGCCGCGATGCCCTGCAGACCGTCGACGGCGACATAGTTCGCGTCGATGTAGCAGATGAAGGCATAGGCGGGATCGGCGGCCAAAGCCTCCTGGAACTTGGCGTAATACTGGCGGCGCTGCTCCGGGTCGGAGGTCTCGCGGGCCAGCTTCAGGTAGCTGTCCACGGCGGCATTGGAGTAACCGGAGTAGTTTGCGCCCTTGTCCGTGCCGAACACCTTATAGGTGTGGTCGTCAGCGTCGAATGGGCTGCCCCAGCCGATGAGGCAGGCCATCTGTCCGCCCCAGTCCATCTGTGCGGGAATGTCGACCGTGCAGTTGATGCCGATATCGCGCAGCTGCTGTGCGGCAGCCTGTGCAATGTCGATGCGGTCCTGCTCACCGGCCATGACGCTGATAACAAAGCCGATCTCCTTGCCGTTTCGCTCGTAGAAGCCGTTTTCGCCCATCGTGCAGCCTGCGTCCTCCAGAATGGTCTTTGCCTTTTCCGGGTCATAGTCGTAGTGCTCTACATTGGAGTCGTTATAAATGTTGCGCTGCAGGGGACCGTAGGCGGCCATGCCCTGCCCGAGCAGGACGGAGTCGATGATGGCCTGCCGGTCAATGCCGTAGCAGATGGCGGGGATGAGGTCGCGGTTCTCCGTCCAGTAGTCGTTCCAGAAGTTGAAGAGAATGCCGCGGTAGTCTGCCGTCGTCATGTCATAGCAGGTATAGCCCTCCTTGTCCGTAAAGTCCTTTGCGTTTTTCGGATCGAGCAGGGCCAGATCGATCTCGCCGGACTTCAGCTGCAGAGCCTGTGCATTGTCGTCCGTGACGATCTTGAAGATGATGCGGTCGATCTTCGGCGCACCGAGGTAATAATCCTCGTTTTTGACCAACACGATGGACTGCCCGGCGTCCCAGCTCTCCAGCTTATACGGGCCGGTGCCGACCGGATGGCGGAAGAAATCCGATTCCTGCATGTTCTCGTTCTGCAGCAGGTGCTGCGGCAGAATGGCCATGGTCATATAGTCAAGAAAGGCCACGTTCGGTGCGGACAGGCGGAAGACGACGGTCTTGTCGTCGGGAACCGTGATCTCCTCCACATCCTCGAAGTTCGGTGCGTTTTCTGAGCCATTTTCGGGGTCCATGATGGCTTCAATCGTGAATTTTACGTCCTCGGCCGTGAACGGCTCGCCGTCATGCCACTTCACGCCGTCGCGCAGGTGGAAGGTGTAGGTGCAGGCGCTCTCATCGTATTCCCACGATTCAGCCAGACCGGAAACGACCTCGTTGCTGCCGTTGTGGGCGGTCAGACCGCTGAAGAGCAGCACGTTGATCTCGCCGTGCTCATCCATGGCGGGGTTGATGCGGGTGTAGTCGCCGCTGCCGTAAACGAGCGTTGTTCCTTCGTCTTCGGTCACTGCCGGGCTTTTGCTGCATGCGGCCAGCGCCAGAAGGGCACTCAGCACCAGCAGCAGTGCAAGAATTCGTTTCATTGGGGGTGGTCCTCCTGTCATTTCGGGCCCTTTCGCCCGTTCTCGTGATGCATTTTAGCATACGAAATTCGGTTCCGGAAGCTCCCCCGGGGGATATTCGATGCAAAAAGATCGAAAAAAAGTTGTGCCGGCTTTGCCTCGTGAAAAAGTGGCCATAGTCGCTTTGGCCTATGTTCGGAAACAAAACCGGACCGGCATCTACCGAATCTGGTCCACACCGGGACGGTCCGCCAGCACCTGACGCACCTGACGCCGCCGCAGAAATACCGTCAGCCAGCACACCGCCATGGTGATCAGACCGCAGACGGTCATGCAGAGGCGGTAATCCAGCACCTCTCCCAGTGCGCCGATGGCCAGAGAGAGCGCCGCTCCCGCCGCTGTGCAGAGCATGGACTCATAGGCATTGAGCCGGGCGCGCAGCCGGTCGGGGATATAGCGCTGGACTGCCGCCTGACGGATGGTGGCGCTTTGAATGCCCAGAAAGCCGCAGATCGCCCGATTCACCAGCATCAGGGGATATGGCAGCCACAGCAGGCAGGTGTCCATCAACTCATAGGTCTGATATACACCGAACAGAAAGCCAAAGCGCTTTTTCTCCGGGAGAGAGTAGCGGTAGCGGATGGCTCCGCCGATGGTGCGCCCGGCAAATTCCGCAACGGAGAAAAAGGAATACATGGCGGTAGTGAAGCCCGGCGCCGTGCGGAAAAAGGCGATGAGCAAGGGAGAATAGCCCGAGGCCATGCCGTTGGTGACAGACATGTACGCATAGAGCCCGTGCAGGCCGTGCTCCTGCCGCAGATAGGCGGCTGCTTCCCGGACATCCCGCCACCATGTTTTCAGTGACAGCAGCGGCTCCTGATCCCGGCGGCTTTCCTGCACGCGAATGCGACTTTCCAGGAAGGCCGCCAGTACCGAAAGCGCGGCCTGTATCAGCAGCAGCCGTCCCACGCCCAGCTTATCGTACAGCACCGCCGCCAACGGCATCATCAGAACCTTCAAAATGGGATAGAGCATGGCTGAGACGGTGTAGGCCCGCTCTTCCTGCCCCTTCGGCAACAGCAGGGGATAAAAGCTGTTATAGGCCAGCTCGTCGAAGGCCCCAAGGCACGACACGAGCAGGGAAAAGGCCAGATAAGCAATATAGGAAAAGGAACTGTGCAACAGAAACAGTCCTGCTCCGGCGTAGCACACGCCGTTGAGCAGGTCGCCCCACACCAGAAAAGGCTTACGCGGCAGACGATCCATCATGGGAGCGACGACCAGCGGCAGCAGCACCATCGGGATCAGCTGGATGGCGACCACCAGCGCCGCTGCCAGCGTGCTGCCGGTTTCGTCAAAGACCAGAAACGATAGGGCAAACTGACTGATGATGCCGCCTGCGGCGCCCAATGCTGTGGCGGCAGTAATGCGGGTAAAGTCCCGCGTCCAGAGTGTTTGTTTCATAGTGTTCACCTCGCGGTTATAATTATCGCACAACTCCTTACAAAAGGAAAGCATGTCATTATGGGAAAATTGTTCCCGGAATGACATGCTTAGATTGGAAAAAACACTATATTACAGGAAACTCCTCCAGCAGGCGGCAAGCTTGGCGGTACTGGCGGTTCGCCTTGTACCATGCCAGCACCCACTGCAGGTGGAACCGGGTGAAGCCCATGGGGTATGTCTCCTGCAGCTGCCGGAAGCAATCCAGCAGCTGAGCGCCGTAGGCGCTGTCGTGAAGGTAATCCGCATGCTCCAGCCGATAGCGTACCAGCGCCAGCATCTGCCGCTCTGTCTCGCAGGCGGTCAGAGACTCCGCCTGTTGGACGGCTGCCAATGCCTGCTCCCGGTGCCCTAACTGTTCATGGCAGATGGCGAGCTTGTGTAGGTCCAGAAAGCTGGGATGCGGGAGGCTGGAAAAGTAGGGCAGGGCTTTTTCCGGCTGGCCGAGCTGCAGCTGCGTGGCAGCGGTATTGTAGCGGAGGGAGGCCAGACTGTCCGTGTCGCCAAGAGCCTCTGCCAGATGCTCCGCTACAGAAAAATGGGTCATCATTTCCTCCATGCGGCCCAGATCTGAGTAGCAGTTTCCTATAAGAATACGGCAGGAAAGCATCATGTGGGGATAACCTGCGTCTGCCGCCGAGCGGTAGGCGTCTCGTAGCACCTCGATGGCGGTTGTATACTCCCCCTTTGTATAGAGGGCTTTCCCGTGGAGCGAGGACAGCAGCGGCAGCGGTTCCAGCCGCGCGGCCTCGTCCCACCGCCCCTGCAGAGCACGCTGCAGAGCCAGCTGCCGGGTGGAGAGAAACGGCTCCCATTCCTCCGACAGGGGCTGCATTGTATCTGTGTAAAAGGCAGCCAGCAACAGGATGTCCGCCGCCAGCGGACTGCAGGCAAGTCTCTCCTGCTGGGGCAGTACCAGCTGCTCATAGCAAAGGAAAAAGCCGGGACTGCCGGAAAGCAGGGCGTTCCAGCAGGGCTTCAGATCCTCCGGCTCCGGTATCCAGACAAGGCCCAGACGACGAAGCAGAAGCTCCGTCACCTCCGGAGAGGGCTCTGCCTTGCCCTGCTCGATCTTGGACAGGTAGGAGGGAGTGCAGATGCCCAGGCACAGGCCGTCCTGACTCCAGTCCCGCCGGAGACGGGCCTGGCGAATCAGCAGCCCGGCGATCCTTGCGCCCCTCATCTGATGAGACCCCGCAGAATGCATGCAGCCGAATGGAGGGCAAAGAGTCTGCGCCCGATGTTGGCAGCAGGACCAGTCTGTCCGATTGTTCCTTTTTTCATTTTTTGCTTCCTCCAGAAAATCAAATTGCGGATCGTCTCGACCGGAACACCGATTAGCCCCTCCCGCGTCATACTTCTGGGCTTCTACACGCGGAGCCCCGTACTCCGGAAGGAATACGGGGCCAATACGGTCCGGTCAGAGATCGAAATAGCGGTCGAACTCCGCTGGGTGCGGGATGCGGCTGATCTCCTGCGCGTCGGCGCGGAGCGTTTTGACGAGCGTCTCGAGCAGCGGCATCGGGAACACGCCGTCGCGCGTGAGATAGTCGTGATCCGCTTCCAGCGCGTCGAGCGCTTCGTCGAGGCTGGCGGGCAGGTGGCCGAGGCGCTTGCGCTCGTCTGCCGGGAGGTGGAAGAGATTGAAGTCAAACGGCCCCCAGCCACGTCCTGCCGGATCGATCTCGCGCTCAATACCGTCGAGGCCTGCCATCAGAATGGCAGCGTAGGCAAAGTACGGGTTGCACATCGCGTCCGGGTTGCGGAGCTCGAAGCGTTTCTTGTCCGGCGATTTAACATAGGCCGGGATGCGCACGACGGCGCTGCGGTTCGCCATGGCATAGCCGATGGTGACAGGAGCCTCGAAGCCGGGGATGAGGCGCTTGTAGGAATTCGTGCTGGGGTTCGTGATGGCGCAGAGGCTGCGGGCGTGCGTCAGCAGGCCGCCGATAAAGTGCATGGCCGTGCGGCTGAGCTGGCCATAGCCATCCGGATCGTAGAACACGGGCTGACCGTTCTTGCGCAGGAGCATGTGTACGTGCATGCCGTTGCCGGCCTCGCCGTAGATAGGCTTCGGCATCAGTGTGGCCGTCATGCCGTTCGCGGCGGCCGTATTGCGGATGACGTATTTCGCGGCCATCGTGGCGTCTGCCAGACGGGTCATCTCGCCCAGCTCGACCTCGATCTCCAGCTGGCCGGAGCCGCCGACCTCGTGGTGGTGATACTTGACGTCCACGCCCCACTTGGCAAGCTCCAGACAGATCTGGTTGCGCAGGTCAAACGTGCGGTCGCCGGGCAGATCGGCGTGGTAGCCATCGTGCGGGCCGGTGTGAAAGCCGTTGTTCGGGAATTCCCCGGCGGACCAGACGGACTCGCTGCACTGCAGGCGGTAGCCGACGGCATCCGGGCGCAGGGTGCGCGTCATGCCGTCAAAGACATGGAATTCATACTCCGGTCCGATGATCATCTCGTCCGCGACGCCGAGAGCCTGCATGTGGGCGATGGCGCTCTTGGCGACATTGCGCGGATACTGGTCGAACGGGCGGTTTGCCGGATGGTCGATGACCATGACATCGCCGATCATCGTGAGCGTCGGCGCCTTGACGAACGGATCGACGACCGCCGTTGTGATGTCCGGCAGAAAGACCATGTCACTGCGCTCAACCTGGGCATAGCCGTAGTTCGAGCCGTCGAAGCCGATGCCGTGCGTCATGATGTCCTCGTTGAAGCGGGCTGCGGGGATGGACAGGTGCTTCCACCTGCCGCGAAGGTCGATCATCTTGAAATCGAGAAATGCGATGCCGTTCTGGCGGATAAAATCCTGGATCTGCTGTACATTCTGAAACATGAAGGTTCCTCCTGCTCACATAGTTTCCGCGGGGATGTTCCGAACTCGGAAAGAGTGCGATTGGTAAAAATGACGGAGATTCTGGATTTGCGCTCGTCTGCATTATAGTAAATTCACGAAAGAAAAGCAAGCCCATTCCGGGCTCTGCAGAAAATTTTGTATATCACGATGAATATACACGGACGAATGTCCGCGGGCGGTGTAATTTCCGGAAAAACCTTGACACCGCAGGCCCTTGATGGTAATATAATAACAATGAAATAGGCGTTATGACCGGGAAGAGTAGCCGGCCCGTCTGCCGCAGAGAGCGTCCGCCATTGGCTGAGAGCGGGCGCGGCGGACTCCGTGTGAAGTGTGCGCCCGCGAGCGCCGGGGAGACCCCGTTGGCCGCGTCAAGGCCGGAGCAACAAATCAGAGTGGAACCGCGAGCACTGCCCGCCTCTGGAGCGATCCGGGGCTGGCAGTTTTTTGTTTGGAGGCGAAAGAATGCGGTTAAAAGAAACCATAGAGGCATACCGCCGCAACGATCCCGCAGCGCGCAGCGGCTGGGAGGTCTTCTGGTTATATAACGGCCTGCACGCCACGATGTATTACCGCGTGGCGCACTGGCTCTATGAACACCGGCTGCGATTCCTTGGCCGTTGGGTCTCGCAGTTTGCGCGGCGGCGGACGGGCATTGAGATCCACCCGGCCGCCAAGATCGGCAGACGGCTCGTCATCGACCACGGCACCGGCATCGTCATCGGCGCGACAACGGAGATCGGCGACGACTGCCTGCTCTATCAGAACGTCACGCTCGGCGGCACGGGCATGACGAGCGGCAAGCGCCACCCGACGCTCGGCAACAACGTCATGGTCGGCAGCGGCGCAAAGGTCCTTGGTCCGTTCAAGGTCGGCGACAATGCCCGCATTGCGGCGAACTCCGTCGTACTGCACGAGGTGCCGCCGGATTCCACCGTCGTCGGCGTGCCCGGCCGCGTTGTCCGGCGCAACGGCGAAAAGCTCGACCATATCCACACGCCAGACCCTGTCCGGCTGGAGCTGGACGCCCTGTATGCGCGTATCGAAAAATTAGAGGAAAAATTGAAGGAGGATCAAGATGTATCTCTATAATTCCCTGAGCCATAAGAAGGAGCTCTTTACCCCCATCGATCTGAAGCTCGTCAAAATGTATACCTGCGGCCCGACGGTCTATCACTTCGCCCACATCGGCAACCTGCGCAGCTATATTATGGAGGACGTGCTCGAAAAGAGCCTGCGCTACATGGGCTATCCCGTCAAGCGCGTTATGAACATCACGGACGTCGGCCATCTGGCCTCGGACGCCGATACCGGCGAGGACAAGATGCTCAAGGGCGCGCGCCGCGAGCACAAGACCGTCATGGAGATCGCAAAGTTCTACACCGACGCGTTCTTTGCCGACTGCGTCAAGCTGAACATCAAGCGGCCGGACGTCGTGGAGCCCGCCACGCACTGCATCCCGGAATACATTCATATGATCCAGACGCTGCTGGACAAGGGCTATGCCTATCTTGCGGGCGGCAATGTCTACTTTGACACGTCTAAGCTGGAAAAATACTATGTCTTCAACGACCATAAGGAAGAAGACCTTGCTGTCGGCGTGCGTGAGGGCGTCGAGGAGGACTCCAACAAGCACAATCAGAATGACTTCGTTCTCTGGTTCACAAAGTCCAAATTCGAGGATCAGGCCCTCAAGTGGGATTCCCCGTGGGGCGTCGGCTATCCCGGCTGGCATATCGAGTGCTCGTGCATCAGCATCAAGCACCTCGGTGAATATCTGGATATCCACTGCGGCGGCATCGACAATGCCTTCCCGCATCACACGAACGAGATCGCCCAGTCCGAGGCCTACCTCGGCCACAAGTGGTGCAATTACTGGTTCCATGTCCATCACCTGAACACGGAGTCCGGCAAGATGTCCAAGTCGAAGGGCGAGTTCCTCACGGTGTCCCTGCTGGAGGAGAAGGGCTACGATCCCATCGTCTACCGCCTGTTCTGCCTGCAGAGCCATTATCGCCGCAACCTCGTGTTCTCTTGGGAGAACCTCGACAACGCGGCACAGACCTACGAAAAGCTCATCGCCCGCATCGCGGCCCTGCGCCCGGAGGACGGCGCGGTCGACGCGGAGGCCTTCGAGGCGCTGAAGGAGCGCTTCCTCGGCGCGCTGAACGCCGACCTCAACACGTCGCTCGCCGTGACGGCCGTCTATGATGTGCTGAAGGCAAAGACGAACGATGCCACGAAGCTCGCAGCCCTTGCCAGCTTTGACGAGGTGCTCGGCCTGAACCTGCTCTCCGCGGCAGAGAAGGCACGCAGCGCCCAGCCGGAGGAGGAGCACGACCCGGAGATCGACGCGCTCGTCGCCGCCCGTACCGAAGCAAAGCGCGCGAAGAACTGGCCGGAGGCCGACCGCATCCGCGATGAGCTGAAGGCACGCGGCATCGAGGTCATCGATACGCCGCAGGGCGCAAAGTGGAAGCGCATCTGATCGAAGGAGATACCATATGAAGCTGATGATCCTGGACGGGAACAGCGTCATCAACCGCGCGTTTTACGGCGTGCGGCCGCTGACGACCCGGGACGGACTTTATACCAATGCGATCTACGGCTTTCTGAATATTCTGGAAAAGGAGCGCAGCGAGGAAAAACCGGACGCGCTGTGCGTGGCCTTTGACCTGCACGCGCCGACGTTCCGCCATCTGCGCTATGACGGCTACAAGGCTACGCGCCACCCCATGCCGGAGGAGCTTGCCATGCAGATGCCGGTCATGAAGCAGGTGCTCGCCGCGATGAACATCCCGGTCTATGCCTGCGAGGGCTGGGAGGCGGACGATGTGCTCGGCACGGTCGGCCGTCTGTGCGAGGAGGCCGGGTGGGACTGCGCCATCCTGACGGGAGACCGCGACAGCCTGCAGCTCGTCGACAAGCATGTCTCCGTGCGCCTGGTGCGCACGCAGGGCGGGCAGACGCGGACGGAGCGCTACACGCCGGACGTCTTCCGCGCGGAATACGGGCTGGAGCCGAAGCGCCTCATCGATCTGAAGGCTCTTATGGGCGACAGCTCGGACAATATCCCGGGTGTAGCGGGCGTCGGGCCGAAGACGGCAAACGACCTGCTGAAGCGCTTCGGTACGCTCGACGGCGTCTATGCCAATCTTTCCCGGGAAAACATGAAGGGAAAGCTGTTTGATAAGCTCGAAAACGGCCGCGAGTCGGCCTATCTCTCCTATGAGCTGGCGATGATCCGCTGCGATGCGCCCATCGACTTCACGCCGGAGAACAATCTCATCCGGCCGCCGAAGCGCCGGGCGCTGTATGACCTGTTCACCACGCTGGAATTCCAGCGCCTCATCGACCGCTACGGCCTGCGCAGCGCCGCTTTGGAGCAGGACGAGTCGGAGGAACCGGCGCAGCCCGTGACAGGCACCTGCACGCTTCTGGACGTGCAGACCCCGGAGCAGGCGCAGCCGCTGTTATCAGGCGTGACGCTCAGCATTGCTGCCGCAGACGATCTCTCTATGCTCGTGGCCGCGCCGCACATGGACGGCCCGGACCAGACGGCCTATGTGCTGCGCCGCGAAACGCTCGGAACGGACTTCGTGCCGCTGCTGCAGCGCCTGTTTGCGGCGGACGTGCCGAAGACCGTGCACGACAGCAAGCCGCTGCTGCGTGCGCTGCTGGCTCTCGGCGTGGAGCCTGCGGGGATCGTGTTCGACACGGCCGTGGCGGCCTATCTGCTCGATGCGACGCGCGGGGCATACGCCCTGCCGCAGCTGGCGCAGGACTATCTGCACATCCCGCCTGCGGACGAGGCCTCGCTCCCGCAGGAAAGCGTCCTTGCCATCCGGACGGCCTGCATCGACGGCCTGACGGAGGAGCTCGGCAAGCGCCTGCGCGAGCAGGGCATGCAGCCGCTGTTCGAGAACATCGAGCTGCCGCTGTGCCCGGTGCTGGCGCAGATGGAGCACGACGGCATCCTCGTCGACGCGCAGGCTCTGCATGACTTCGGCGAGATGCTCTCCGAGCGCATCGACGCCTGCGAGAGCCTGATCTTCGGCTATGCCGGAGAGACGTTCAATCTCAATTCCACGCGCCAGCTCGGCGTGTTCCTGTTTGAAACGCTCGGCCTGCCGCCCGTCAAAAAGACGAAGAGCGGCTATTCCACGAATGCCGAGGTACTGGAAAAGCTCCGTGACCGCCATCCGGCCGTGCAGGCCATCATGGACTACCGCATGCTCACGAAGCTGAAGTCCACCTATGCCGACGGCCTGCAGAAGGTCATCGGGCCGGACGGCCGCATCCGCACGACGTTTCAGAACACGGTCACGGCGACGGGCCGCCTGTCCTCCACGGACCCGAACCTGCAGAACATCCCCGTGCGCACGGAGCTCGGCAGCGAAATTCGCCGCATGTTCGTCCCGCGCCCCGGCTGGGTGTTGGTCGACGCGGACTACAGCCAGATCGAGCTGCGCGTGCTGGCGCATATCGCGGACGATACGCGCATGCAGGAGGCGTTCCGCTCCGGTGAGGACTTCCATGCCGTGACGGCCTCGCAGGTGTTCGGCGTGCCGCTGGAATCCGTCACGCCGCTCATGCGCCGCCATGCCAAGGCCGTGAACTTCGGCATCGTCTACGGCATCTCGGAGTTCTCCCTGGCGCAGGACATCGGCGTGTCCCGTGCGGAGGCCAAGGCCTATATCGACAGCTATCTCGAAAAATACAGCGGCGTGCGCGCCTATATGCACGATATCAAGGAGACGGCGCGTGAAAAGGGCTATGTGGAGACGATCTTCGGCCGCCGCCGCGCCATTCCGGAGATCAAAAGCTCGAATTTCAACGTCCGCTCCGGTGCGGAGCGCATCGCGCTCAACACGCCCGTGCAAGGCAGCGCGGCGGACATCATCAAGCTGGCCATGGTGCGCGTGTTCCACGCGCTCGAGGGGCTGCAGGCCCGGCTGCTGCTGCAGGTGCACGATGAGCTGATCGTCGAGTGCCCGCAGGAAGAGGCGCAGCAGGTCATGCAGACCGTCACGAACGAGATGGAGCACGCCGCTGCGCTGCGGGTCCCGCTCGTGGCCGAGGCCAAGCAGGGAGAAAGCTGGTACGCTGCCAAATGATCGAAATTCAGGAAATGACCGCCGCCGATGTGGCGGACATCGCCGCGCTGGAGCGTCTGTGCTTCTCCGCGCCTTGGAGCGAAAACTCCATTGCGGAGGAGTTGGAAACCGGCTTCAGCCTCTGGCTCGTCGCGCGGCTGGACGGCGCATTTGCGGGCTATGTCGGCGCGCAGCTCGTGCCGCCGGAGGCCGATATGATGAATCTGGCCGTCGTGCCGGAGCTGCGCCGCCGCGGTACGGCACAGGCGCTTCTGCAGGCGCTGCAGGAAAGGCTGGCTGCGCGCGGCATCGGCTCTCTGACGCTGGAGGTCCGTGCCTCCAATCTCCCGGCCCAGCGGCTCTATACCGCAGCGGGCTTTGCCTGCATCGGGCGCAGGCCCAATTACTATCTCGCGCCCCGAGAGGACGCGCTGATCCTCAGAAAGGAGCTCGATCATGCGGATCCTTGCCATTGAATCCTCCTGCGACGAGACCGCCGTCGCCATTGTGGAGGACGGAAGACGCATCCTGACGGACTGCATCGCCTCGCAGGTCGCGCTGCACCGCGAATACGGCGGCGTTGTGCCGGAGATCGCCTCGCGCAAGCACATTGAGGCCATCTACGGTCTTGCCGAGCAGGCGCTCGAGAATACCCGCCTGACGCGCGGCGAGCTGGATGCCGTTGCCGTGACCTATGCGCCCGGCCTTATCGGCGCGCTGCTCGTCGGCGTGAATTTTGCCAAGGCGGCTGCGCTGGCGCTCGATGTGCCTCTTATCCCGGTGCACCATATCAAAGGCCATATTGCGGCCAACTATCTGGCCTATCCGGACCTGGAGCCGCCGTTTCTGTGCCTTGTCGTCTCCGGCGGGCACACCATGTTCGTCGATGTCGAGGACTATACGAAGCTGCGCATTCTCGGCGGCACGCGCGACGACGCGGCAGGGGAGTGCTTCGACAAGGTCGCACGGCTGCTCGGCATGCCATACCCCGGCGGTGCGGCCCTTGACCGCGCGGCGCAGGGCGGAGACCCGTCGCGCTATCCCATGCCCCGGCCGCACCTGAGCGGCAATCCGCTAGACCTGTCATTCTCCGGCCTGAAGACCTCCGCTGTGAATCTCATCCATAACGCCGGGCAGAAGGGCGAGCAGATCGTCATCCCGGACCTCTGCGCCGCCTTCTCGGAGGCCGTGTGCGGCATGCTTGTGCCGCGCGCCATGCTGGCGCTGGAACAGACGGGGCGGAAAACGCTGGCCGTGGCGGGCGGCGTGGCCGCCAACAGCCGCATCCGCGCTGCGCTGCAGCGGGAGACGGCCGCCCGCGGCGTGCGCCTTTGCATGCCGCCGCTGTCGCTGTGCGGCGACAACGGCGCGATGATCGGCGCGCAGGCGTATTATGAGTATCTCGCTGGCAACATCGCCGACCAGACGCTCAACGCCTATGCCACGCGCTCCATGGAGGGCGAGGCCTTATAAGACCAAAAAAATCAATGCAGGATGTCGATCGGCATCCTGCATTTTAATTTCCTGTTACCTGTCTGTAAATTTTTGTCACAAACGGGGTTATGTCAACTCCGGAACATGGCACTGCTGTGCAGAGGCGTTTTTACAGGCCTGTGCACAACTGCCCGAAATCCCCGCAAAAGCCCGCTAAATCAGGGGTCCTGCTGTGCACAACCTTGTGCAGAATGTGAATAACTCCTGTGGATGGCAGTTTTGCCCTTCATTATTGTCAACTTCCGACCGGATCGGCCTGCGGGCAGAAAAGGAAATGATTCCTGCATTTTTGTCACTGCGCAGGAACGGCAAACGGCTTCCCGGCCAGCACGACCTCGCGCAGGAAGCGGAACGTCTCCTTTTCGCCGCGGTCGCGCAGCATGGTCAGCACATAGAGAAGCTCGCGGCGCGTGTCCGGGTGCATCATCGAGCCATCGCGGACCTCCTCAGCGTGGACGAGATAGTTGAGGGCATCGGCGTCCGTGTAGGCGCTGCCGTGGTAAGTTTTACAGGCGGCGATGCGGTCCATGACCATCTCCACAAAGAATTTGCGCGGCATCGGCACGGCGCGGTAGACCTTCGTCTTCGGGTCGATGTCCGTCCAGTATTCGTAGTGGTGGCGGTTGCGGCCCTTGTGGTGCATCCATGCGGCGGAGTAGCCGTAGAGCTCGCGCTCATAGGAGTTCGGGCTGCGCGTGCCCTGATAGTATTTTGCGCCGGTCCAGAACTCCGTGGGGGAGTATTTGGACAGGTCGTGTGTCAGGCCACGCCAGTACAGCCCGACACGGAAGCAGTGACTGCGCACCTTCCAGCGGTGGTGCGTAATAGTACAGAAATGTTTCCATGGATGCATTTGTGATCGTTCCCTTCAGGTTTCTTTTGTCAGCGCGTCCTCCAGCTTCTGCAGGGCGCGTTTTTCGATGCGGCTGACGTAGCTGCGGCTGATGCCGCACTGCGCGGCGATCTCCCGCTGTGTCAGCGGCTTGCGATTGCCCAGCCCGTAGCGCAGCAGAATGATGCGCTGCTCGCGCGGGGTCAGGCAGGTGTTCACGGCGGTGTGGAGCCTGCCGTAGATCTCTTTTTCGGACAGCTGCTCGAACAGATCCTCCTCCGAGCAGATCACGTCCATCAGCGACAGCGCGTTGCCATCCCGCCCGGTCTCGATGCATTCCGAGAGCGAAACGTCTGACGCGCTCTTCCGCTGCCCGCGGAAGTACATGAGGATCTCATTTGCAATCCACCCGGCGGAGCGTCACGCGCAGCGTTTCGCCGTCCCAGCGGAGCTGCTCCGTCAGGGCCTCAAGGACGCGCTGCGTCCGGCGGATGGTGTCCAGGCAATCGCGGAGCACGAGGGGGATACGGTCCGGCGGCGCAGGGAAGGATTCAGGCAGGCCGCGCCGTAGCCCCCGGAGTGCGGCCGCCAGCGCGGCATGGTCCTCCGGCAGGGCGCAGAGCATGGCGCGCACGGCGGCGTCTGCTGCAGCGCCAGGAACGTTCGGGCAGCTGCATTGTTCCCGTCCGCCGGTCGATTTCGCACGGCAGACATAGGAAAAGCGCTCGCCGTCTGCCGCGCGGCGGTATTTGGCATACATCGGTCTGCCGCAGCGGCACTGCAGCAGTCCTGCGAGCAGGGCAGGCGTCTCGTGCTCCGTACGCGGCGTGCGGCAGTCCGTCCGCCGGAGCCGCTCCTGCACGGCGGCCCACTGTGAGCCGGGGATGAGCCCGGGGTGCTGCCCGACCGCGACGATCCAGGCATCCGGCGGCAGGGAGACGGCGGTGCGGCCGCGGGACTGATCCGTGCGGTGATAGGCAAGGACGCCGTGCCGCCCGTCAAACTCCTCCTGCGCAGCGGAGAGCTCCGTGCCTGCCGCCCGGAGCCAGGCAAGCATATCCGCATCCGCCCGCGCATAGACCGGGTTGTGCAGGATATCGCGCACGGCGTGGCGCGTGAACGCGTTGCCGTTTTTTGTGGTAATACCGCGCTCCTGCAGTCCCTTTACAACGGCTGTCAGAGAGCCGAGGCGTGCGAAAAGGCTGTACATGGCCTTGACGGTCTCCGCCTCCTCCGGAAGAAGCCGCAGGCGGCAGGCACGCTTTGTTCGCCCGTCGACGGTGACGGCCTGCACGGCCTCCGAGGCAAAGCCGGTCGGCGTGATGCCGCCGAGCCAGCGGCCGGTCTTGGCCAGCTCACGGAGGTTGTCGCGGATGCGCTCGGCAATGGTCTCGCGCTCGAGCTGCGAGAAGACCGAGGCGATGTACATCATGGCCCGGCCCATGGGCGTGGACGTGTCGAACTGCTCCCGAATGGAAACGAACGCCACGTTCAGCTGCGCCAGCCGCTCGATGAGGGCGGTGAAGTCTCCGATGCTGCGGCTGATCCGGTCGAGCCGGTAGACGATGAGCATACGGAAGCGCCCGGCCTCGGCCGCGCGCATCATCCGCCGGAAGGCGGGGCGGTTCAGGTCCCCGCCGGAGAAGCCGTCATCTTCAAAAATTTCCGGCTCCGGCGCGTCCGGCTCGTGCGCGCGGAGATACTGGCGGCATAGCTCGATCTGGTTGCCCACGCTTTCACCCTTGCCGGTGAAGCGGGATTTTCGGGAGTAGATCGCAATGCCTTGTTCGTGCAATGGCAGCACCACCCTGCTATGTGATGTGCTCTCCTTCATGATAGCATAAGGAGGCAGGAAAGTAAATGCCGCCAGGCTGGAATTTATGCCCGGCTGCGGCAGACATCTTTGTACAATGCAAACAAAATCCGGAAAAATTTTGGAATAATTGTTGACAAAACCGTGTAGAAAATGGTATTGTAAGTAGGGCGCGGGAAGGACCGCGCCGGGATAACACCGGAACTGAATAAGTGTCGGATGATTGGTCCGGGAGAGACCGCGCGCTGCGCGGCGCCGAAGGGGAATGCAGAAGCTCTCAGGCAAAAGGGTCGGGCGATGACGACACTCCGAAGAGTGCGGCGGCAGCCGCACGCCGAAGGTGCAACCTGCCGGAAACGGCGGGGAATCTCTCAGGTAATGGACGGAGGCACGAAGCCAAGGGGCCGTGTGTCTCAGACTGTCAAAAAACCTGCCAAGCCAAAAGCTTCGGAGGGAAGAAAAGTGTGAAAGGAAACCGTCAGGGTGTCCTTTCGCGTTTGATCACCCGCCGCAGCGGCAGAATTGCAAAATATTACTACAAAATTTTATTTTGCAATTCTGAATGCAGCTTGGCGAAAGCCCCGAAGGGACTTTTTGACAAGCTGAGGCACGAAGCCATGGGGCTTTGTGTCTTTTTTCATATCCGGCGGCCGCAGAACGCGGCGAAATCATAAAGGAGGAACCCAGTAATGAGCGAACTCAAGCGCACCCAGCTCTATGACGTCCATGTAGCGGCAGGCGCCTCTATGGTGGATTTCGGCGGATGGGAGATGCCCATCCAGTACCCCAGCGGCATTGTGGCGGAGCACCTGTATACCCGCCATGCCTGCAGCCTCTTTGACGTCTCCCATATGGGCCGCGTGCTCGTCGAGGGCCCGGACCGCGTTGCCTTTCTGCAGCATGTGCTCAGCAGCAACGTCGAGAGTCTGGACCTCAACATGGCGCAGTACTGCATCATCCCCACCGAGAACGGCTCCGCCGTCGACGACGCCTATCTCTACCGCTTTGAAGAGGAACGGTTCCTGCTTGTCGTAAATGCGGCGAACACGGAAAAGGACCTTGCGCACCTGCGCGAGGCAATGAAGAACTATAACTGTACCATGACGGAGATCACGAAGGACTGGGCGGCCATTGCCGTGCAGGGCCCGAAGTGCAAGGACATCCTCATGACGCTCTCCGGCGGCGTGCAGCTCACCGAGCCGATGAAGAACGCGCTCGGCACCGTCACGCTCGAGGGCCGCCTGGTCCGCGTGGCCAAGACGGGCTACACGGGCGAGCCGCTCGGCTTTGAAGTTTACTGCCGCAGCGAGGACGCTGCCTGGCTGTGGAACCGCCTTGTGGAGCTCGGCGCAAAGCCCGCCGGTCTCGGCGCGCGCGACACGCTCCGCCTCGAGGCTGCTCTGCCGCTGTACGGCCATGAGATGGGCCTTGATCCCGCCGGGAACGAGATGCCGATCTTCGCCGTGCCGCTGGCCAAGTTTGCCGTCAGCTTTGCGCCCCAGAAGGGCGATTTTATCGGCCGCAAGCCGCTCGAGCAGCAGTTTGCCGCCTTCAAGCGCATCATGAACCGCGACTTCAGCGATCTGTCTGTGCTGCCGCGCCGCATCCAGCCCATCACGCTGCTCGACCGCGGCGTCATGCGCGCCGGTATGCCCGTCTACCGTGGTGAGAAGCAGGTCGGCTGGGTGACGAGCGGCACGATGGTTCCGTATTACGTCGCCGAGGGCGAGGGCCTGCAGACCGTCATCACCGACGAGACGGCCAAGCGCGCCATCGGCCTGTGCTACATCGACAGCGACATCCTCACGGATGACACCGTGGAGGTCGATATCCGCGGCAAGCGGCTCAAGGCCGTCATTCCCGCGAACCACATGAGCGTCAGCGCGCCGCCGTTCGCGCGTCCGCTGCTGTATCGCCCGGAGGAGAAGGATCCCGTCGGCTCTCTCGAGAACCTGCCCGGCAAGGCCTTCGAGCTGCTGAAGAAGGCCGAGGAGAACCACCTGTGGCGCCAGAAACAGTGTATCAACCTCATTCCGTCCGAGAATACGCCGAGCCACGCCGTGCAGATGCTCAGCGCCAGCGACCCCAGCTGCCGCTATGCCGAGCACAAGAAGGTCCTGTCGTTCTATGACAAGGATATCTTCTATTATCAGGGCACGAAGTTCATCGACGAGGTCGAGCGCCTGCTCGTCGAGCAGATGCGCCTGTACCTCGGCTGCGCGCAGGTCGAAACGCGCGTCGTCAGCGGCCAGATGAGCAATATGGCCACGTTCTCCGCCCTCATGGACTGGAAGAACCGCCTCGACCGCAAGCACACGCCGCAGCGCCTCGGCTATGTCATGAACAACCACATCATCAAGGGCGGCCACCTGTCGGCCCAGCCCATGGGCGCGCTGCGCGACTACGTTGCCGTCGATCCGAAGACGGAGCGCACGGCCGTCGTGAACTTCCCGGTATGCCGCGACAATATCTACAAGATCGACGTCGAGGGCACAAAGAAGCTCATCGACGAGTATCGCCCCGAGCTCATCATCTTCGGCAAGAGCATGGTCCTGCACCGCGAGCCGGTCGCAGAGATCCGCGCCTTTGTCGATGCGCAGAACATCCCCACGACGATCATGTACGATATGGCCCATGTGCTCGGCCTCATCGGAGACCACTTCCAGAACCCGTTCGCGGACGGCGCGGAGATCGTTACCGGCTCGACGCACAAGACGTTCTTCGGCCCGCAGCGCGGCGTCATCGGCGTGAATTATCAGCGCGAGGACCTCAAGTGGGGCCTGTGGGAGGCCATTGAGAGCCGCACGTTCCCGGGCAGCGTCTCGAACCACCACCTCGGCACGCAGCTCGGCATGCTGATGGCCGCCTATGAGATGAACCACTTCAAGGATGCCTATCAGAGCGCCATCATCGCCAATGCAAAGCACTTCGCCCGCGCGCTCAAGGCGCAGGGCCTCGATGTGCAGGGCGATCCCGCCATCGACTACACCGAAACGCATCAGGTCATCGTCTCCGTCGGCTACGGCACCGGCCCCGAGGTCGCAGAACGGCTCGAGGAGAACAACATCATCGTGAACTATCAGGCCACGCCGGAGGAAGAGGGCTTCACCGCCAGCGGCGCGCTGCGCATGGGCGTCAGCGAGATGACGCGCTTCGGCTTCGGCCCGGCAGAGTTCGACGAGCTGGCCGCGCTGATGGCAGACTGCATCCTGCGCGGCAAGGATATCTCAGAGGATGTCGTTCGCCTGCGCAGCCGCTTCACGAAGATGCACTACTGCTTCAACGACGCGGAGTTCAACGCTGCGCTCGATCGCTTCGCCGGAGAGATCGGCTTCTGAAATCAACAAAGTCCGCCCCGCATCCGCGGGGCGGAAAACCGACATGAAAAATACTGAAAAATTTATCTGGGAGGAACTACCATGAATTATCCTGTTGAGCTGCAGTACACGAAGTCCCATGAGTGGGTGAAGACCGAGGGCGACGTCACGGTCGTCGGCATTTCCGACTTCGCGCAGGATGCGCTGGGCGACGTCGTGTTTGTGAATCTGCCCGGCGTCGGTGACGAGGTCACGGCAGAAGAGGCCTTCGGCGATGTCGAGTCCGTCAAGGCCGTCAGCGATCTCGTCAGCCCGGTCACCGGCGTGGTGCTCGAGGTCAACGAGGAGCTGCTGGACCATCCCGAGCTGCTGAACAGCGATCCCTACGGCAACTGGCTCATCAAGGTCGAGCAGGTGACCGATACGGAAGAGCTGCTGGATGCCGCCGCCTACGAGGTCTTCTGCGCGCAGGAGGGCTGACATGGGCAGCTATGTTCCCAACACCCCCGAAGAGCGGCAGGAGATGCTGCGGGCCATCGGCCTGCACGACTTCCGCGAGCTCTACGGCGATGTGCCCGCGTCCATGTATCTGGACCGGCCGCTCGATCTGCCGTCCGGCATGAGCGAGCTGGAGGTGCAGCGGACCATGACGGAGCTGGCAGGGGAGAACAAGGTGTTTTCCACCATTCTCCGCGGCGCCGGAGCCTATGACCACTACATCCCCTCCATCGTGAAGTATATCCCGGCAAAAGAGGAGTTCCTGACGGCCTACACGCCCTATCAGGCGGAGCTGAGCCAGGGCATCCTCCAGTCCATCTTTGAATATCAGACCATGATCTGCGAGCTGACGGGCATGGATGTCTCCAATGCGTCCGTCTATGACGGCGCGACAGCCGCCGCCGAGGCAGCAGCCATGTGCCGCGACCGCAAGCGCCGCGTGACGCTGATCTCCGGCGCGGCCCATCCCGACGTTATCAACACCGTCCGTACCTACTGCTACGGCACGGGCGACGAGCTACGCGTCATCCCCGTCAAGGACGGAAAGACCGATCCGGACGCCCTGCGCGAGCTTCTGACGGCCGGGGACGTCTCCGGCGTGTGCGTCCAGCAGCCGAACTTCTTCGGCCAGCTCGAGGATGCCGAGGCACTCGGTGAGATCATCCATGCAGCGGGCGCGCTGTATATCCTCAGCTGCAACCCCATCGCCCTCTGCATCCTGAAGACGCCGAAGGAATGCGGCGCGGATATCGCCGTCGGTGAGGGCCAGCCGCTTGGCATGCCCCTCGGCTGGGGCGGCCCGTATCTCGGCTTCATGGCCTCCACGTCGAAGCACATGCGCAAGCTGCCGGGCCGCATCGTCGGCCAGACGGTCGATTCGCACGGCGAGCGCTGCTTTGTCCTGTCGCTGCAGGCGCGCGAGCAGCACATCCGCCGCGAGAAGGCCAGCAGCAACATCTGCTCGAACGAGGCGCTGTGCGCGCTGACGGCGGGCGTTTATCTCTCCGCCATGGGCCCCGAGGGCCTTGCCGAGGCTGCGCGCCAGAGCATGGCCAAGGCGCACTATCTTGCCCGCGGCCTTGCGGCCATCGAGGGCGTGACGCTGCGCTATTCCGGCGAATTCTTCCATGAGTTCGTTACGGACCTGCCGAAGCAGGACGAGATCCTTGCTGCGCTGGAGCAGGCCGATATCCTCGGCGGTCTTCCGCTGGAGGGCGGCATCCTGTGGTGCGCCACGGAGAAGGTCCCGCGCGAAGCGCTGGACCGCACCATCGCCATCGTGAAGGAGGTGCTGAGCAAATGAAGCTGATCTTTGAGCGAAGCGTTCCCGGCCGCCGCTGCAGCATCCTCCCGGCGTGTGACGTCGAGGAGACACCGCTGCCGGAGTCTCTGCGCCGCGCGGAGGCTCCCGTTCTGCCGGAGCTGAGCGAGCAGGACCTCAGCCGCCACTATACGGAGCTGAACCACCACGTCCACGGCGTGAACTGCGGCTTCTATCCGCTCGGCTCCTGCACCATGAAGTATAATCCCCGGATCAACGAGGAAATGGCCGCGCTGCCTGGCTTTACGGGCATCCATCCGCTGGCCCCCGCCCACACGGTGCAGGGCTGCCGTCGTGTGCTGGAGCTTGCGCAGCAGTATCTGTGTGAGATCACGGGCATGGACGGCATGACGTTCCAGCCCGCTGCCGGTGCGCACGGCGAGTTCACGGGCGTGCTGCTCATCAAGCAGTATCACGATGCCCGCGGCGACAAGAAGCGCACGAAGATCATCGTTCCGGACTCCGCGCATGGCACGAACCCGGCTACAGCTGCCATGTGCGGCTATCAGGTCGTGAATATCCCGTCCGCGCCGAACGGCTGCGTCGATCTCGAGGCGCTCAAGGCCGTGCTCGGCGACGACACCGCCGGACTGATGCTGACGAACCCGAACACCGTCGGCATTTTTGACGAAAACATTCTGGAGATCACGCGTCTTGTCCACGAGGCGGGCGGCCTGTGCTACTATGACGGCGCGAATCTGAACGCCGTCATGGGCGTTGTGCGCCCCGGCGACATGGGCTTTGACTGCATCCACCTGAACCTGCACAAGACGTTCTCCACGCCGCACGGCGGCGGCGGCCCCGGCGCGGGCGCGGTCGGCTGCAAGGACTTCCTGAAGCCCTATCTGCCGCATTCCGCCACGCTGGACGGCGAGGGCCACATCCAGGTGCGCGCCTTTGCGGGCAACTTCCTCGTCGTGGTGCGTGCACTGGCATATCTGCTCACGCTCGGCCGCGAGGGCGTTCCCGAGGCGGCACAGAATGCCGTTCTGAACGCGAACTATCTCATGCGCCGCATGGCGGGTACGTTCCGCCCGGCGTTTGACCGCGTCTGCATGCATGAATTCGTTCTCGATCTGAGCGAGTTCAAGAAGGAGACCGGCGTCTCCGCGCTGGATGTCGCCAAGACGCTCATCGACTATGGCATGCATCCGCCCACAATGTACTTCCCGCTCATCGTGCATGAGGCCCTCATGCTCGAGCCGACGGAGACCGAGAGTCGGGAAACGCTCGACGAGGCGGCGGAAATTTTCCGCAAGCTCTATGAGCTTGGCCACAAGGACCCGGAATACATGCACGCTGCGCCGCATCATGCGCAGATCGGCCGTCCGGATGAGGTGCAGGCTGCCCGCAATCCCATCCTGAGGTGGACGCGCGCATGATCCGGAAGCTGCTGTACCTCTGCACGGACAACACCGATCCGTATCATAACCTCGCGCTGGAGCAATACCTGACCGATACGGTCCCGGCGGATACCTGCATCCTCTATCTGTGGCAGAACCGCCATACCGTGGTCATCGGCCGGAATCAGAATGCCTGGCAGGAGTGCCGCACGGCGCTTCTGGAGCAGGACGGCGGGAAGCTCTCCCGCCGCCTCTCCGGCGGCGGCGCTGTGTATCACGATATGGGAAATCTGAATTTCACGTTCAGCCTGCCCATGGCGGAGTACGATCTGCACCGGCAGCAGCGTGTGATCGTCGAGGCCTGCCGCTCCCTCGGCATCGAGGCGAGCTTCTCCGGGCGCAACGACATTCTGGCCGCCGGGCGGAAATTCTCCGGCAATTCGTTCTATCACCACAACGGCTGCTCGTTCCACAACGGCACGCTGCTCGTCTCGGTCGACATGGCCAACCTCGGCAAATACCTGACGCCGTCGCAGCGCAAGCTGCAGAGCAAGGGCGTCGCGTCCGTGCCGTCGCGCGTTGTGAACCTGTCCGAGCTGCATCCGGGTCTGCGCATTTCGCAGATGCAGCAGGCCATGGCGCAGGCGTTTGCGGATGTCTACGGTTTGCTGGTCACCACGATCACGGAATCGCAGCTCGATGCCTCGGAGATCGAGGCCCGCCGCATGCGCTTTGCCTCCTATGACTGGATCTACGGCAGAGCGCAGCCGTTCCCGTTCTCCTGCGGAGCGCGCTACCCCTGGGGCGAGATCACGCTGGAGCTGCAGGTCGAGGAGGGCGTCTGCCGCGATGCGGCCGTCTACACCGATTCGATGGACGCGGAGTTTGCCGCGCCGCTGGCGGAGGCCCTGCGCGGCTGCCGCTTCCGCGTGGCGGACCTGTGCGGCCGCGTGCGCGAGGTGCCCGCCTGCTGTCAGATCGCGGACGACCTGTGCGCCCTGCTCGGCGAGCAGGAAATTTGAAAGGAGTGCCTATGGCAGACTATCAACTCATCGTCATCGGCGCGGGCCCCGGCGGCTATACCGCCGCACTGCGCGCCGCGAAGCTTGGCCTGCATACGGCTGTTATTGAGGACCGCGAGTGCGGCGGCACCTGCCTGAACCGCGGCTGTGTGCCGACGAAGGCTCTGCTGCACGCCTCGCAGGTCTGGAGCGATGCGCACCACTGCGCGGGCGTCTGCGCAGATGGCGCGAGCCTCGACCTTCCGGCGCTGTACCGCCACAAGGACGAAATTTCGCAGACGCTCAGCAGCGGCATCGAGGGCCTGTTCCGCAGCGCGAAGGTCACGCTACTGCGCGGCCGCGCCCGCATCACAGCTCCCGGCTGCGTCGAGATCACCGGGCAGGATGCCGGGACCGTCACGGCGGATCATATCCTCATCGCCACCGGCTCCGTTCCGGCCCGCCCGCCCATTCCCGGCCTGGAGCTTGCCATGACCTCGGACGAGCTGCTTAAGGGAACGGACCGCCTCTACCGCTCCATCGTCATCATGGGCGGCGGCGTCATCGGCGTGGAATTTGCCACGTTCTACAGCGACCTCGGCTGCGAGGTTACCGTGATCGAGGGCCTTGACCGCCTGCTGCCCGGCATGGACCGCGAGCTCGGTCAGAACCTTGCACAGCTGCTCAAGAAGCAGGGCGTGCGCGTGTTTGCCAACTCCATGGTCCAGCGCGTCGAGCAGGGCGAGGACGGTCTGACCGTCCACTTTACCACCCGCGGCAAGGAGGACTTCGTCACGGGCGAGGCCGTGCTCTCGGCCTTCGGCCGCAGCCCGAACTGGAAGGGCCTGTTCGCAGACGGCCTCCAGCCGGAGACGGACGGCCGCCGCATCCATACGGATGAAAACGGGCAGACGAGCATTCCCGGCATCTATGCCATCGGCGATGTTTCGTCCCCGGTGCAGCTGGCCCACGTCGCGGCGGCGCAGGGAACGGCTTGCGTGGAGCGGCTTGCGGGCCGCACGCCGAGCGTCCGGCTGGACCTCGTCCCCGGCTGCGTCTATTGCCGCCCGGAGATCGCCTCCGTCGGCCTGACCGAGGCCGACGGCAAGGCGCGCGACATCCCGGTCAAGGTCGGCAAGTGCACGCTTTTTGCCAACGCCCGCACCATGATCGCAGGCACCGGCCGCAGCTTTATGAAGGTCGTCGCCCACGCGCAGACCGGCGTGCTGCTCGGCGCGCAGCTCATGTGCGAGCATGCGACCGATATGATCGGCCAGCTCAGTCAGGCCATTGCCAACGGCATGACGGCCCGCCAGCTGCTGGCAGCCATGCGCCCGCACCCGACGTTTGAAGAGGCGCTCGGCGAGGCGCTCGAGGAGCTCGTCGCGAAGCTGCCGGAATAAGCCCCGCCGCTCCGGCATAGGATGCCCGCGGGGGGATCGTATGGAAGGGGAACTTCGCATTCGCGTGCTCCGGCCGGACCAGCCGGAGGCGCTTCTGGCGCGCCGCGTGGCGCAGGTGCACGCCGCTCTGCTTGAGGAGCTGCTGCCAGAGCTGGCGCCGACGCCGGAGGAGCAGGCTGCGCTGCTGGATGCCATGCTTTCTGCGCTTTCTGAAACATAAGGCAGCACCGCACGATTTAGCGAGAGCATTCGGCGAGATGTTTTTCGTCGAGACAAGGTTTGAAAAGTGCAGATGTACTTTGTGTACCTCAAACTTTTCAAACCGATGGATCGGCGAAAAATATCCGGCGAAGGCCGAAGCTGCAATTGTGCTGTGTTGCCAAAACAAAAACGGGATCGCTGCTTGCGCAGCGGTCCCGTTTTGTGAGTCGGAAGGGGAAATGACACCCCGGCGGGTGCATTGCATTTTCAACACACCTTGCCGCATATGTTGCAAGGCGCGCGCCCTTTTTCGGGTCGAAAGTCGAGATGCCCTTGATGAGTCCAATGGTGCCGATGGAGATCAGGTCCTCCTGATCGGAGGTCTGCGTGTAGTATTTCTTCATAATATGCGCCACGAGGCGAAGATTGCGCTCGATGAGCACATTGCGCGCCTCCAGATCGCCCTGTGCGGCGCGCTCGAGATACTCCCGCTCCTCCCGTGCCGTCAGCGGCTTCGGAAACGAGCCGCCGTTCGACAGGCGCAGGGAATACAGCATACTGCTGATGATGAGCCATACGGCCAGCATAAGAAACCACCCCCTGCCACTGTATTCCCGAGCGGCAAGTCCATATTCTTGCTGGGCAGCATACCTATCGGCATATCCTGAAACGATACAAAAAACCTCTTCCGGAGACCCGGAAGAGGTTTTTGCGGATAAACTCAGACCTTCTCCTTGACCTTGGCGGCCTTGCCGAGGCGGTTGCGGAGGTAGTAGAGCTTCGCACGGCGGACCTTGCCGCGGCGAACGGTCTCGACCTTCACGATGCTCGGAGAATGAACGGGGAAAACCTTCTCGCAGCCGACGCCGTAGCTCAGGCGGCGGACGGTGATGGACTCCTCAATGCCGCCATGCTTGCGGGCAATGATCGTTCCCTCGAACACCTGCACTCTCTCACGAGCGCCTTCCTTGATTTTCACATGAACGCGAACGGTGTCGCCGACATTCATCTGCGGCAGTTCTTCCTTCATGTACTGGCTGGTCAGAGCCTTCATCAGATCCATAATGTTTGTCCTCCTCATTTATTAGGCGTTCGTGCAAGTGTTGACATCACCGCAGAGGACCGCCCATTCACAGACTTGACTAGTTTACCACAAAACCGTGCAGAATGCAAGCAAAACTTTCATTTTTTCTTCGGAAAACGAACGGGTATGCGGAATGTGATTTTTTTGTGAATTTCTGTCGGACCGGGTGCTTTTTCGCGGGAGCTGTGCTATAATGACCGGAGAAAATGCTGATTTGAGGGACTGTTATGAAACAAAAACCCAAGCAGCCGCATCCGCGCGTCTATCGCCAGATTCCGATGCTGCAGGCAGACCCGGCAGAGGGCCTTTCTCCGCAGGAGACCAAGCTCCGGCAGAGCAACGGCCTGAGCAACATTATGCCGCCGTCCAATACGAAGTCCGAGGGGCAGATCATCAAGGAGAATGTCCTGACCTTCTTCAACCTGATCTTCCTGGTGCTGGCGCTGTGCCTGTGCCTTGTCGGCTCGTTCAAAAATCTGATGTTCCTGCTCGTCGCTGCGGCTAATACAGTCGTCGGCAGCTTTCAGGAGATCCGCGCCAAGCGCGCCGTCGATAAGCTGACGCTCGTCGCGGCAGGAACGGCTAAGGCCATCCGCTCCGGCCAGCGCATCTCCGTGCGTACAGATCAGCTTGTCCGCGATGACATCGTGGAATTTGCGGCGGGCGACCAGATCTGCGCGGATGCCGTCGTGCGCGACGGCCAGCTGCAGGTCAATGAATCGCTCCTGACCGGCGAGGCCGACGCCATTCTGAAAAATCCGGGCGACACGCTGAAGTCCGGCAGCTTTGTGATCTCCGGCCGCGCCCGCGTGCAGCTGACGCATGTCGGCTCGGAGAGCTATGCGGCAAAGCTGGCGGCCGAGGCGCGGCGCAATGTCCGCTCTACAAAGTCCGAGATGATGCTCTCCCTGACAAAGCTCATCACGGTCGTCGGCATCGCGCTCATCCCGCTCGGCATCATCCTGTTCCTGCGTCATTTCCTGTCCGTGTTCCAGGGCCTGCCGCTGCGCGACTCCGTGGAATCCACGGTCTCGGCCCTGATCGGCATGATCCCGGAGGGCCTTTACCTGCTGACGAGCGTCGCCATCGCGGCCAGCTGCCTGAAGCTCTCGCGCAAGCGCGTGCTCGTGCAGGATATGAACTGCATCGAGACGCTGGCCCATGTGGACGTGCTCTGCGTGGATAAGACCGGCACGATCACGGAGCCGACCATGGAGGTCACGGACGTCTATCCGCTGAACTCCGAGCGCTTCAGCTACGACGATATCGAGAAAATTCTCGCAGCGTTCTACCACGGCGAAGAGCCGGATAACGAGACGGCCCGCGCCATGGGCCAGCAGTTTGCGGGCGAGACAACGTGGCGCGCCGTCAAGCGCATGGCCTTCTCGTCCTCCACAAAGTGGTCGGGCGCCGATTTCGGCGAAAACGGCCGCTATGTGGTCGGCGCGCCGGAATTTATCATGGGCGACCGCTATGATTCCATCCGCGGCGAGGCGGAGCCGTGGTCTGAGCGCGGCTGCCGTGTGCTGCTGCTCGCGGCTTATGACACGGCTTTCGACGACAGCCCGCTGCAGAGCGCGCATGTTGCGCCCATCGCGCTCGTCTTCCTGTCGAACCTGCTGCGCCCCGACGCGCAGGAGACGTTCCGCTATTTTGCCAGTCAGGGCGTGTCTGTCCGTGTTATCTCGGGCGATAACCCGATCACGGTCGCGCAGGTCGCGGCCCGTGCCGGCATTGAGAATGCCGATCGTTATGTCGATGCAACGACGCTCTCCACGGAGCAGGACTTCGAGGAGGCTGTCAAGTATTACACCGTCTTCGGCCGCGTCACGCCGGAGCAGAAGCGCTATCTTGTCCGCGCCTTCCAGAAGCAGGGCCATACGGTCGCCATGACGGGCGACGGCGTCAATGACGTGCTGGCGCTGAAGGATGCCAACTGCGGAATCGCCATGGCCTCCGGCAGTCAGGCCGCCTCGCAGGTGGCGCAAATCGTGCTGCTCAATTCGCAGTTCAGCGCGATGCCCGCCATTGTGGCGGAGGGCCGCCGCGTCATCAACAACATCCAGCGCGCGGCCTCGCTGTTCCTCGTGAAGAATATTTTCTCGTTCGCGCTGACGCTCCTGCTGCTGTTTATCGACATGCCCTATCCGCTGCTGCCTATCCAGCTGTCGCTCATCAGCACGTTTACCATCGGCATCCCGTCGTTTTTCCTCGCGCTGGAGCCGAATTACGCGCGCGTGGAGGGCAAATTCATGCGCAACGTCATTCGGCGGGCCATGCCGGGCGGCCTGACGAACCTGACAATTGTGCTGCTGGCCGGGTTCTTTACCTCGACGTTCGGCCTGAGCAATGAGCAGCTCAACACGATCTGCGTCTGGGTCATGTCCGCCGTCGGCCTCGTTACGCTGTATCATGTCTCCGTCCCGTTCACGCGCCTGCGCCTCGCTGTGCTGGCTGCCATGACGGCGGCGATGCTGTTCAGCCTGCTCGTCATCCCGGCGTTCTTCGACCTCCCGGCGCTCAATGCCAGCTCGGCCCTCATCCTCGTCACGCTCCTGCTGGCCTGCCCGACCGTGATGCGCTTCTTCCGCGTCATCTTCGATAAGCGCGTCGCCAAGCTCGACCTTGCTCCGGCTAAGAAGCAGAAAAAACGTCATCGTTTTGAAAAGTAAAAGAACGCTCCGCAGGCGGCTGTACCGGCCTCCTGCGGAGCGATTTTTCTGTCTCAATAATTCTCGGCGCAGAGCTCAAAATAGCTCTGCGGATGATTGCACACGGGGCAGACCTCCGGAGCGGCCGTGCCGACAACGATGTGGCCACAGTTTCGGCACTCCCAGATCTTGACCTCACTCTTTGCGAAGACGGCGGCCGTCTCCACGTTGTGCAGCAGGGCGCGATAGCGCTCCTCGTGATGACGTTCGACCTCGCCGACCATGCGGAAGCGGGCTGCCAGTTCCGGGAAGCCCTCGGCCTCGGCCGTCTTGGCAAAGCCTGCATACATGTCCGTCCACTCGTAGTTCTCGCCCTCTGCGGCCGCTGCGAGGTTCTCGGCCGTGCTACCGATGCCGGCCAGCTCCTTGAACCACAGCTTGGCGTGCTCCTTCTCGTTGTCCGCCGTTTTGAGGAACAGCGCCGCGATCTGCTCGTAGCCCTGCTTCTTTGCAACGGAGGCAAAGTAGGTGTACTTGTTGTGCGCCTGCGACTCGCCTGCAAAGGCGGCCTGCAGGTTCTTTTCAGTCTGCGTTCCGGTATACTTCGTCGTTTTTGCCATGTTGATCGTCTTCTGTGTTAAGAAGTTGGTGTGATGGGTTCTTCAGGAACGGCCTCGGCGGCCTTGATGCGCTGATACATGTCCTGCATCTGCCGGTCGATCTCCGCGATCTTCCCCGCGCAGGCGAGCATTTCCTCGTTGATCCCCGCGGGCAGGCGGCTACGGTCGGCCTTGTAGCGGATGTCGTGCTCCAGACTGGCCCAGAAATCCATGGCGATGGTGCGGATCTGGACCTCGGCCAGCACCTGCTCTGTCCGGTCCGAAAGGTAGACCGGCACGCGCAGGTCCAGATGCAGGGAGCGGTAGCCATTGTAGTTCGGCGTTTTGATATAGTCCTGCCGCTTGACGATCTCCAGATCCTGCTGGCGCTCGACCATCTCCGCTACACGGTAGACGTCGTCGATGTAGCTGCACACGACGCGCACGCCCGCAATATCGTTGACATTCTGCATGGCGGACTCCAGCGTCAAAGGCAGGCCCTTTTTCAGCAGCTTGGCCATGATGCTCTCGGGGGATTTCACGCGGCTTTCGATATGGTGGATGGGGTTGCGTGCATACAGCACATTGAATTCGCTGTTCAGGACCTCAAATTTCAGGGTGAGCTGCCGCCCGGCAGCGGCATAGAGATTCCGCATGACCAGAAACGCGTGGGCGTCTTCCAGCAGCGGCGCGGCGGAACGATCCATGGCGCATCCCTCCTGAGAATGGTTTCAGTGCAGCTTCTCCAGCTCGGCCTGCCAGACTGCGGCACAGGCGTCGCTCGGCATACGCCAGTCGCCGCGCGGCGAGAGCGTGACGGAGCCGACCTTCGGGCCGTCAGGCAGGCAGCTGCGCTTGAACTGCTGGATGAAGAAGCGGCGGTAGAAGTTTTTCAGCCAGTGCAGCAGCGTCTCTGCGGGGTATTTTCCGGTGAATGCGGCCTGCGCCAGCCGGTAAATTTTTTCCGGCCCGAAGCCGAAACGCAGCACATAGTAGAGGTAGAAGTCGTGCAGCTCATAGGGCCCGACAAGGGATTCCGTCTGCTGCGCGATCTCGCCGGTCTCCGTCGCGGGGAGAAGCTCCGGGCTGACGGGTGTGTCGAGAATGTCGAGCAGCACGCGGCGCAGGGCGGGACTCTGGGCCGTGTCCGCCTCATAGCGAACGATGTGGCGCACGAGCGTCTTCGGAACGCCCGCGTTTACGCCGTACATGCTCATGTGGTCGCCGTTGTACGTCGCCCAGCCGAGCGCCAGCTCGCTCAGGTCGCCCGTGCCGACGACAAGGCCGCCCGTGCGGTTGGCAAGGTCCATCAGCTCCAGTGTGCGCACGCGCGCCTGCCCATTTTCAAATGTGACGTCAAGCACGGACTCACTCTGGCCGATGTCGGCAAAGTGGCTGCGGACCGTGTTCGTAATGGAGATTTCCGTGAACTGTACGCCCAGCTCCTGACACAGAATTTCTGCGTTGGAGCGCGTCCGCTTCGTCGTGCCGAAGCAGGGCATGGTGACGGCAAGAATGTCCTGCATGGGACGCTGCAGGCGCTTCATGGCGCGCACGGCGACGAGTAAGGCAAGACAGCTGTCCAGACCGCCGGAGATGCCGAGCACGGCCGTTCTGGCGTGCGCATGCTCCAGCCGCTTTGCAAGGCCGTCTGCCTGGATCTCGAGGATCAGCTCGCAGCGCTCGGCGCGGGCGGCCGCATCGCTGGGGACGAACGGAGTGGGGGAGACGGGGCGGGTGAGTGCCGTCTCGTGCAGCGGCATGGAGAACGGAACGGTGGTATGGCCTGCGGCATTCGGGCAGAATGTCGTACTGCGGCGGCGCTCGCACTGCATGCGCCCGAGGTCCAGCACGGCCTCGGCGCGGCCGGTGCCGAAGGGCTTTGCCTCGGCCAGCAGCGCGCCGTTTTCACAGATGAGATCATGCGCGGCAAAGACCATATCCGTCGTGGATTCGCCGTGCCCGGCATCCGCATAGAGATAGGCGCTCAGCAAACGTGCGGATTGCTGGCCGACGAGCTGGCGGCGGTATTCCGCCTTGCCGACGGTTTCGTCACTTGCCGAGAGATTGGCAAGCACCGTTGCCCCGGCCAGCGCATGGCGGGTGCTCGGCGGCAGCGGGGCCCAGAGGTCCTCGCAGATCTCCACACCGAGGCAGAAGTCCGGCATTTCGCGGCAGCGGAACAGCAGGTCCGTGCCGAAGGGGACGGACGCGCCGCACAGTGTGACGCTGCGCGTTTCGGCAGGTGCGGGGGTGAAGTGACGCAGCTCATAGAACTCTGCGTAGTTCGGCAGATGGGTCTTCGGCACAAGGCCGAGCAGCGCCCCATGGCAGACCACGGCGGCGCAGTTATAGAGTGCGCCGTCCACGCGGACCGGCAAGCCGACGACGGCGACGAGCTCGAGCGTTTCGCTTGCGCGGAGAATGTCCCGCAGGCCCTGCTCGGCGGCATCCAGCAGCGGCTGCTGCAGAAACAGGTCCGAGCAGGTATAGCCGGTGAGCCCAAGCTCCGGGAAAACGGCAAGCGCCGCGCCGTCCTGCGCGGCCTGCTGCATGGCGGCGATCGTTTCCTGCGTATTATAGGCGCAGTCTGCCACGCGCAGTGCGGGGGAGAGCGTGCAGACCTTCAGAAATCCGTTTTTCATAAAGGCGTTGTCCTTTCTGTTGCGGTACTTATCCCAATTATCATACCACAGACGGCCGCCCGAAACAAGGGCGGCTTTGGGGGAAAGTCCGAAGAGACTTTTTCGACAAGCAGACGTTATTGCAGCTCCTGCTCCAGCGCATCGAATTCCGGCGTGGAGAAGAATTCACCGAGTGTGATGCCGAGACCGTCGCAGAGCAGCTTGATCGTCAGAATTTTCGGGTTCTGGCTCTTGCCGTAGAGAATGTTCTTCAGGCTTGAGGGCGGCAGCGCGCTGAGCGAGGCGAGACGGTTGATGGAAATGCCGCGCTCTGCGCACAGCTGCAGAATGCGGTCGCGGACAGCGGTGACAGTGTTCATGGTGATGCCTGCCTTCCAAGTTTTTCCTTTAGCATAACGAAAAACACTGGACAATATAGGCTATGCATGCTACTATTAGGCTATCCATAGACTTTTTGGGAGAGCAAAACCATGGCGGACTATCAAAAAATGTATGCCATCCTCTGCGGAGCGGTGGACGATGCCCTGATGGGGCTGGAGCAGGGCAGCAGCGCGGCCTGCATCGCGCTCCGTCTCCGGCTGGCGCTGGAGCGCGCGGAGGAGATCTATCTGGAGACCAGTATGTGCGCGGAACGGCGCGGCGATACGAACCTGATCGAGCTGCGGCGCGATGCGCCGGATGTCTGGAAGCAATAGAAAAAACCGTGAGCAGGCTTTTGCCTGCTCCTGAAATCATTTCAGTCCTTCTGTTCTTCCGGGACGCGGACGCTGACGCCGTTGAGCTCCATACCCTCATCGACATTGATGAGCAGGTACTTCGCACCGCCGAGCACGCGCGTCTGCACGAGGTCCTGCCGGTCCGGATTCACGCGGATGACGACATCCGGCGTGCGGTACTCCAGCTGGGCCGCGCCGAGCAGATTCTGCGGGGGGACTTCGCTGCCGCCGCCGAAGGCCTCGTCATATTTGACATTGAAGGCGGCCATCTTCGGCTCGGACACGCCGCAGTGCTCAAGCACTGCACCGACCTCCTGCCGCGTGACGGCCAGCGGCTCCTCGGCGCGGGTCTCCTTGTGCGTCAGAACGAGCTCCCGCAGGGCGGTATGGACGTTCTGGACGACGTTCACGCTGCATTCGTCCTCCAGTGCATCCGTCAGCACCTCGCGGAACGTCTCGCGCTGTGTGCCCGCGGGCATGGGCGGCTGCAGATTGAACACGGCGGAGACAAACTCCTCATAGCTGTTGTCCGTGTTCTTCGTATAATACAGCGCGCCGTAGAGGTTCGTCGCGCGGTCGTCAAAGGCAGGGAACAGGAAGCCGACCTCCGGCGCGGCGGCGACCCAGTCCGTGCCGCGCTCATGGAATTTCCCCTCTGCGGAGTCATAGCGCAGGACGGGCTTCGTCTCCTTCACGGGGCAGATGCTGCAGAGTATATAGGAAAACTGTTGCTCGCTGCCCTCTTCCTGCCGGAAGCCGTCTCGGGAACGGAACGGCACGTCATAGCGGTCCGCAGCCAGCAGGATCAGGTAGTTGTCCGCCAGATGCAGAGAGCCTGCGATCTTTTCATATAGGGTCTGCACGGCCTCCTCGTCCTCCAGGCCGGAGTCGCGCAGCCGCATGAGCAGGCGGTGCTCGTCGCTGTCCGCGACCTGCGCCGTCGAGAAGCTCAGGTCGGAGAGGGTTTTGCCCATCCGGCCGGAGATGCCTTTTTTCATCAGCTCCAGATATTTTTCCTGCTCACCCTCCGGAAGCAGGCCCATGGAAAGGGTGAAGGCGGAGACGAGCTCGCCGTGAACATTGACATAGCATCCGTGGATTTTCGTGATATTGCTCCGGTCCTGGCGATAACGGCGGCGGAGCTCCGCCACTTCCTTGTCGATCATGTGGGATACCTCTCAGATTGAATTCTGGAATATTATAGCACAGACCGCTGCACATTTCCAGCGCGGAAGGCTAGAAAAGCCAAACAGACTTTTGCGAGAAACAACGGAGAGGGCCAAAACCCTCTCCGTTGTGCTGTGTTCAGTTTTCCGTTCCGGAGACGAGCTTCGTGTAGCGCATGATGATCGTTGCGACCTCGGCGCGCGTAGCGGAGTTCTGCGGAGCGATCGTGTTGTCCGGCATGCCGTTGATGATGCCGACGGCGACCGCCCAGCTCAGGGTCTCCTTCGCGTAGTCACTGACCCTGGCGGCGTCGGTGAATTTCTTGGCAAGGTCAGTCGTGTCGCCGACATCGAGACCGCGGAATTTTGCGAAGCGGTAGAGGATCGTGACGATCTGCTCACGCGTGATCTGGTCGTCCGGGGCGAACAGGCCGTCGCCGATGCCGTTGACGATCTTGTTCTCCGAGCACCAGTTCACGGCTGCGGTGTACCACGAGCCGGCCGGAACGTCGGTGAACGGCGTCTTGCCGACATTGTCGGAATTCGGGGAACCGGCGATGCGCCACAGGACGGTAACGAGCTCGGCGCGCGTCATGGCGGCGTCCGGGTCGAAGCTCATCTCGCTTCTGCCGCGCAGCAGGCTGCTCTGATAGCAGTAGTAGACGGCCTCGGCGAACCAGTCGGTGTCGTCCACATCCACGAACGGCATATCCATGGTCGAGATCTTGCCGCAGCGGTCGCAGTGGTAATACACCGTGCCGTCGTCGGCCACGACCTTGGAGAAGCTGTGGCCGGAGGGCTTGTCGTACTTTGTCTCATAGGTCTCGCCGCATTCGCACTTCACGCTCAGATGGCCCTGCACGGAGCAGGTCGTCGGAACGTCCTCGAGAATGGTGGTCTTGTGCATCGTGCCGTTCTTCAGGTCGAAGTGATAGGCAGTCGTGCCGATGAGCATCCAGCCGGTCTTGTATTCCCCGGCGAGGAAGTACATCTGCTTGCCGCTCGTCTTGTCCGTGGCCCAGCCGGTGTAGTTCGCAGGTGCGGTCTCGCCGCAGACGGAGCAGATAAGGGTCTTGTGCAGGCGGTCAAAGACGAAGGAGTGGCCGTCGCGGCAGGCGTTGTCGTGCTCGACGGTGAACGTGTCCACGACGGAACCGTTCAGGTCATAGGCCGTCACGGTCAGCTCGCTGCGGGTCGTGTTCACGAGCAGGTAGAGCGCCTGATAGCTCTGGCTGATCTTGGCAAAGTGGAAGGCGGGATCATCCACGGCGGCGTAGTTGACGTCGCGGGACTTTTCGCCCATATCGCCGCAGATGACGTAGGTCGTGCCGTTTTCGGCGACTTCGCCGCCGGTCAGCTGCTCGGTGCGTGCATAGGCGTGATCGTGGCCGGAGAAGACAACGTCGATCCCGGCGGCATCGATCGCGGCGGGGAGAATGCGGTTATAGGCTGCGCTCGAGCCCTTGGGGTTTGTGTAGTATGGCGGCTGGTGGACCGTCAGGATCTTCCATTCGCACGTCGTCTTCGCGGCATCCTCCTGCAGCCAGGCGGCCGCTGCGTTCAGGTCTGCATTGCAGTTCACCACGGCGATGTAGACATTGCCGTATTCCACGGAGTAGTAGTCCGCATCCGGCGTGCCGAAGATATTCATCGCATGACCGGCACTCAGGTCACCGTAGTATTCGTGGTTGCCGAGGACCTGCACGATGGGGGAGGCGGGGAAATCTTCGGAGAAGACGTCCAGAATCTCGTTCCAGGCGGTCAGGCTGCCAGCGTTGTCAATGAAGTCGCCCGTCTGGATGCCGAAGTCCGTGTTCGCGTTGCCGATGGCCTCGGCGATCTGATGTATGACCTCGATATCGGCGGCATCAGCCTCGACATTGCCGCTGAGCTGCGTGTCACCCATGACGAAGAACGACGTCTCTGCGCCGGACTCGGCCGTGGTGAATGTGCGGACATCGGACCAGTGGCCCTCCACGCCGTCACCGACGCGGTAGGAATAGGTCGTCGCGGGCGTCAGGCCCGTCAGTGTGACGGAGTTGACCAGCGAGGCCTGATAGCCGTCCGTGAACGAACGGACCGTGCTCGTGCCCTGTGCGGTGGTAAAGCTGTAGTTTCCGGAAATGTAGGCTTCCTCCGTCGTGTACTGCACGACGGCATTGCGCGCGGTGTAATCCGGCGCTGCGAACCAGCTGATGTTCTGGGTCGTTGCAGGAGCCTGCACGGCGTTCAGACGGATGTTTGTCGGCGCGACCTCTGTGCTGCCGATGCCGTTCGTCACGCCGCTGCAGCGGAAGGAAAGGCCTGCCTCACCCTTGGCGTAGACGGTGAACTTCTCACCAGCGGTCTGACAGAAGCGGTTCGTCACGAGCACACCAGCGGCGTTCGTCGTGCCGAGAAGCACGTCATCCTGACCATCCACGACGGAGAAGATCTGCGCGCGGCCGGGGGCCTTGCCGTCCGCCGTCGTGACATAGAGCTTGCCGTTGCCGCCGACGGTCATGATGTCCGCCGTCAACTCATAGGCTGCCGTCACGCCGACATTCTGCGCGGGCTGGGCAAAGCTCAGCGTCGTGCCGCTGTCGGCAAAGCTGCCCTTTTCGAGCGTGTAGGTCAGGAGTGCGCCGCGCGCGGCTGCGCTCGGGACATGGAACGTCACGGTCGCAATGGCGCCGAGCTTCGGAGAAGCGGAGGTCGCCTGCAGCTTCAGGACGTTCTTTTCATAGGTGTAAGTACCGGTGTAGCCGTTTTCAAACGAGACCTCCGGCGCGCCGAACGTGTCCGTCAGGCGAAGCTCCATCGTGACGGAGCTGATCTTGCGGGAACCGGCGGCATTCAGCGTCAGGGCATAGTCCTCGCCGATGACGGCATTTGCCTCGCCGGTCAGCGTGACCGTGCCGTAGGCCGTCGAAGCGGCATTCACGGTGAAGTAGCGCGTTTCAGTCGTCACGTTTCCGAAGCCATCACAGACGGAGACGGTGACGCTGTGCGTGCCGTTCGGCAGCAGAACGCTGACGCTGGCGCTGCTCTCCGTGGAGGCCGTGAGCGTCTGGCGCTGGCCGTCAACGGAGATGGCGGTCTTGGCGGGGCTGATGCCGGTGGCATTCTCGCCCGCCGGGTCATGGAATTCGGCCGTGAGCGTCAGGCGGTTCGTCTTCAGCTCCGTCGTCCCGTCCCCGGCAAGCTCGGCCGCACCGGCCTTCACTGTGTCAATGACCGGGTTCTCGAGGTCGTCTACCGTGTCGCCGTAGACAACGCGGAAGTTATCAAGGTACAGGCTGCCGCTTGCCATGGAGCCCATGGGGATCTTATCGCCGTTTTCATTGGCGGAACCTCCGGGAATGTAGGTCAGCAGCACGAGCGGCTGGCCGTTGAGGATCTTCAGCGGATGATCCTTCGTGACATATTTGGCAAACGGACGGAGGTCTGCCTCACAGTACATCCAGCCCTCCCAGTAGATGCCGGTATACTGCAGGGAGCGGCCCTCCTGCGTGGTGAAGTGCAGATAGGAGCGCTTATAGGTGCCGCTGGCCTCGTCGTAATAGGCGATCTGTGTCCATAGCCAGTAGTTCGGCGTGCCCTTGGGCGCGTAGACCCAGACGCCGAGGCCGGACGGGGAGCCGTCGAGCGAGATACCGCTGTAGAGATCCGTCTTTGCGGCATCGCTCGTGTCGGCGTAGTAGAGGTACTCGTTGACATTGCGGTAGCCGGGGAGCAGATCGGTGTAGTCATAGTCGAGGCGCATGGAGTAGTCGCCGAAGCGGGTCTCGCCCTCGTCGCCATTCACGACCTGCACCGTTGCGGAGTGCTCCTTCATATAGGAGGCGTGCCAGGTGAACAGGCTGTAGCCTGCGCTGCCGAGCACATAGCAGGCGGGATAGTAGGTCTCGTCGGTATTGTCGGCAATGTAGGTGCCGCCGAACTGGAACGGGCCCTTTTCCGTCACGGTCGCGGGCGCATTCGTCTCCTTATTCCAGTTGATGAAGGTCAGCTCCATGCTTTCGTCGCCGAACGAAGCGCCGTACTGTGCGTTGCCCCAGTCGTACTCGGCGCACTGCATGAGCTTACCCTCGGCGTCCGGCTCAAAGTCGAGCAGGACCTGCGGCATTCTGCCGATCTCCACATGGATGCTGTCGGTCAGCTTTGTGCCGTCGTGCTTCGTGTAGCTGACGGTAATGTCAGCCTCCAGCGTCTCACGGGCCTTGACGGCCGTGAACGTATTGCCGGAGAACGAGCCGATGTCGGAGGGCTGCTTACCGGGATCGGTCGGCATGATGGTCCAGTCGAACACATAGCCGCCAATATCCATCAGGCGCGTGCCGCTCTTGGCCGTCAGGCCGAGGTCGGACGACTCCTGGAAGGAGAGGTTCAGCGTTTCGGCGGCAAAGAAGAGCTCCTCCGGCTCCTGTACCTCCACGCTAGTCGTGCCGAGCACGGTCTTGCCCTGCAGAAGCTGGGCCGTCACGGTGCCGCACTTGCCGTTCGAGCGGAACAGGCCGTTTGCGTCGATGGTGCCGAAGCTGCTGTCCTCCAGCCCCCAGCTCACGTTGGCTGGCAGGTCGGCGGGATAGCCGTTGGAGTCGACGCCCGTGGCAGTGAACTGCACGGAAGCGCCCGCAAGGAAGAGGTCGTTCTTCGGCGAGAGCGCGGCGTGGTCAAAGCGGCCGGTCGGCTGCGCCGTCGAGACGATCATCAGGGTCGAGGCGACAACGCGCTCGGGGCCGTCGGACGGGTGGTTCTGGATGGTGAGCTTATTGCTGCCCTCGTGGCGGGAGGCGTAGGTCGCGGAGCCGCCGCCGTCGAGGTAGATGGCTTTGACGCAGCCCTGCGCCTGCAGGACCTCGGCCATTTCATAGACGGTCATGCCGTCGGACAGGCCCTGACGGCCGTCAGCCATGAAGATGACGAGCGTGCCATCCGCCTTCAGACCGATGGAGTTGCGGGGGGCCTTATAGCTTGCGTCCAGGCCGCTCTGGATTTGCCCGTCCTTCAGCAGCCAGAACGGGCCGGAGATGGCTTCCGCGACGTCATCCGTGGGGGTTCCGTAGTCGCGGATGTCGTAGCTGCCGTCCTTCAGAACGGCAAAATACGGCTCGAGCCAGTCGTCGTTCTCGTGCGTCTGGATGAGGTGGCCTTCCATGATAAGATAGCCGCGGCACTGCGCCGTCTGCATATTATAATAGTCGGCGTTCACGGCAGTGACAACGGTCTCGCCCGTCGCGGCCTCGTAGGCTGCCGCCTGAGACGTGGTCGTCTTCAGATCCCAACCGAGGTTCTTCGCAGTCTCCGCGCGGCTCTCGGCCGTGCTGCCCGCCGTGTAGTAGTTGGGATAGGACGCCTTGAGCTTCACGGAAGCACCGGGGGTGATGGTGGCCATATAGCCGAGCACCTGTGCGCTGCCGCTGGCATTGTTCAGAATGACCTGCGATTCCGTCAGGCCGTTCACGATCGGATAGTTTGTCTGCGAGATCAGGACCTTATCGGCCGGGGCGCTGAAGTCCGGGTCGGAGCCCGCCGCAAATGCGGCCGGAAGCAGGCCGGTGAGCAGCGCGCAGACAAGCAGGGTACACAAGATCCGCCGGATGACCGGCATTCTTCTGCTGACCATGATGTACTGTCCTCCTAATGAATTGATGGAAGGAAGTTCCTTCTTCGACATGAAATGTCAGTTGCATGATAGCATACGAGGCGGGAAGTGTCAAGCGAGGCCACCGGAAGTTGTGAATAGTGCACAAAAATACAGCCAAATATTTGGAAACAACGCTGATCGACCGGTGGCATGTGTTCTAGCTGATGTGATGTTAAATTCTTGTTAGCAGGATCGGCCGGCCTTGCTTTTTTCTGTAAAAGCCGGTATAATAGGGGAAACATGCGGGCCGGTCCGGCTGGCCCCGGAGAATTGAGGAGTGAGACAATGAAACGACTGCTTTTGCTCTGCCTGACGGCGGCTGTGCTGGTATCCTGCCTCGGCCTGTCGGCTCAGGCTGCGCCCACCCTGTCGTGGACGGAGTTCTATACAATGGGGGATGCCGCCTCGGCGCACACCCGCATCGATCCGATCGAGCTGGACGGGACGACGACGCTCTTCCTGCCAGCCAGCGTATCCCGGAAGGCGGTCCCGGTGTATTTTACGCTTTCCGAGAAGAATGCCGTTGTGACGGCGACGGGAAGCCGCGGCTCCGTGGCGCTCAAGAGCGGCGATACGCTGGACCTGACCACCCTGTGCGAGGGCATGGACGATACGATCACGCTGCGTGCCCGCTCCGGGAGTATGCAGGCAGAGAAGCGCGTGACGTTCTTGGGGTATGACAATGTGTCGACGATGTTCCTCGTGAGCGACGATCCCGTGAACGAGGGCCGTGAGTGGGTCGAGTCCAGCGAGGACAAGTCCAACAGGGCTAAGGGCAGCATGGCTCTGCTCGCAGCGGACGGCGAATCCGTCTACGACGGCAAGCTGACGCAGATCAAGGGCCGCGGCAATTCGACCTGGAAGGGAGCCAAGCGCCCCTATCAGATCAAGCTGGACAAAAAGACCGACCTGCTCCAGACCGGCGACAGCGCCGATAAGGCCAAGACGTGGGTCCTGCTGGCAAATTTCTATGATCCGTCCGCTGTCCGCAACATGCTTGCGCTCGACCTCGGCCGCGCGTTGCAGATGGAGTGCAACATGGGCTATCGCCCGGTGTGCCTGTTCTATGACGGCGAGTTCCGCGGCCTGTACCTCCTGACGGAGAAGGTGGAGGTCAACGAGGGCCGTGTGGATGTGACGGACCTGGAAAAGGCGAATGAGATGGCCAACCCCGACGTCGAGGATCTGACGAAGCTCGAGTCGAAGACCGGCACGACCGCCAACGGCGCGACCTATCTTTATTGTGACGGCATGAACGACCCGGCGGACATCACGGGCGGCTACCTGCTTGAAATGGACTTCGCCGACCGCGCCATGGAGGAAAAGTGCTATTTCATCACGGCGCGTGGCTTCTATGTCGTCGTAAAGTCGCCGGAGGCCTGCTCGAAGGCGGAGATGGACTATATCGCCAGCTGGTATCAGGACTATGAGGACGCCGTGTTTGAGGGCGGCACGAGCTCGAAGACTGGCAAGCCATTCACGGACTATGTCACGGTCGAGAGCATGGTGCAGTGCTACCTCGTCAACGAGCTAAGCAAGAACGGCGACGGCTTCAACACGTCCGCCTACCTCTATAAGGAAACCGGCTCGAAGCCGATGAAGATGGGCCCGTTGTGGGACTACGACCTTAGCTTCGGCAACAATAATTATGAGGACCTTCTGCCGCAGCCGGAGCTGCTCTACACGGTCTACGGCTCGCTCGGCCGCGCACTGTATGCCCTTCCGGAGTTCCGTGCCGAGGCGCAGCGCCAGTATACAAAGTACATTACCCCATTGGCAGATGTCCTTGCGGGCGATGCGGACGCGGTCAGTGCGGACGGCAGCGTGCATTCGTTTGTGTGGTACCGTGAGCAGGTCGCCGCGGCGGCAGGCTATGACGAGCTGCTGTGGAAATCGTCTCATATGGACGTCCGCCCCGGCGGAAACGGCTTTGCGGAGAACTTTGCCTCCCTGCAGAATTTCGTTGTCAAGCGTGTGCAGTGGCTGGACGGCGTCATCGGCAAGTGGAGTGCTGACCATGCAGATCCGCTCGGTGATTATATGGATGTCTTCGAGAGCGACTGGTACTACGACACGATCACCCGCGCCACGGCGCTCGGCCTGCTGCACGGCAAAGGTGCCGGCATCTTTGATCCGTCCGGCATTACGACGCGCGCACAGACGGCGCAGGTCATTTATAATATTGCCGCGCCCGGCAGCATTGCCTATTCCGACGTGTTCCCGGATGTTGCGGAGGGCAGCTGGTATGCGTCCGCCGTCCTTTGGGCGCAGCGCGAGAAGATCGTTCTCGGCTATGACGACGGCCTGTTCCGTCCGGACCGCGGGGTGAGCCGCGAGGATATGATCACGCTGCTGTATCGCTATGCAGGCTCCCCGAAGACGAGCGGCAGGAAGCTTGCAGAGTTCCGCGACAATGCAAGCATCTCGGACTATGCCCGGCAGGCCATGGAATGGGCCGTGGAGAACGGCCTGATCCTCGGTTATGCAGAGGACGGCACCATCCGCCCGCAGTCTACGACGACCCGCGCGGAATTTGCGACGATCGCCGTGCGGTTCTACGAGAAGACGAATGCGTAAAAAGCACCTGCTTTGCCGACTGTCTGCGCTGCTTTTGCTTGTGGCGCTGACGGCCTGCCGCCGAGATATGATGGCTCCGACGGTGACACCGACGGAAACGGCGGTCACGCAGCCGACAGAGCAGCCCACGGAGGCACCGACGGAGGCCCCTGCGGAGTCTTCCACCGAGCCCCTTACAGAGGCTCCGACGGAGCCGGAATGGGTGCCGGAGTATAACGGCGCGCTCGGCTCCGCCGGGAGCCTGCGCGGTACGACCCTGCTCATCTCCATCTTTACGAATGATGCGCAGACCGCATGGGACGACGAGGCCGACCGCGAGGAGATGCTCCTGACGCTCAACCGCATGGACACGGCTGCGCAGTGGCTCACGGAGCAGGCGGCTGCATATGGCTCGGACGCTTCGTTCTTCTATGACTGGACCGCTGATCCGGACCTGCGCTATGATGCCTCGTTTTCGGAGCTTCTCGTCCGCGAGGATGGAAGCATGTATGAGGTGCAGGCCGATTATGTACGGGAAAACATCGACAGCGATGCCCTGCGGCAGAAATACCACGCGGACAATGTGGTCTACTTTTTCCTGTTCAATACGCCCTATGAGCATACGCCGAATCCCTGGTCTCTCGGCTTCTTGTCCAGCCCGGATTATGATATCGAATACGTCAACCTGTATATCCGCTTCGGAGACGTATTCGATGCGCCGCCTGCGACCTATGCCCATGAGATCCTGCATGCCTTCGGTGCGCCGGACCTCTATTATGTGGACACGGGCATCCCACAGGAGTTTGTCGATTACTGCAGTCAGACGGGCTGCAATGACATCATGTTCACCGTGAATGCGGGCGAGACGATTGACAGTGATTTCACGCCGATCGACGCCTATTATGTCGGCATCGGGGCACGCCCGGCAGAGGCGGATGAATGGGGCCTCGGTCCGAGCGAGTATGACGCAAACTGAATCCTGATATTACATGGAGCCGGTCCCCGGAAAGGGGATCGGCTCCGTTTTATGGATCTGCTTATTCGAGACCGTATGGCCAACCGCCAAGGCCGCCAAGGTCGTAGAGCTCGGAGTATCCGAGCGCTGCGAGCTTTTCGGCTGCAGCGCGGCTGCGCTTACCGGTCTTGCAGTAGACGAGGACCGGGCTACTCTGATCGGGCAGGGCCTCTGCAGCCGTCTCGGCGCTGATCTCGTCGACCGGCAGCAGCACGGCGTCTGCCAGATGGCCGGTGATGTATTCCTCTTCGTCGCGGACATCCACGACCGTGCCGTCGGGATGCGAGCGGATCATGGCAAGCGCCTGCTCGGCGTCTGCGGCAACAGGGATCATGGGTGGGCTCCTTTCAGGCCAGCTCGATCATGTTCGTATAGAGCTGATAGTACTTGCCGTGCTGCTCCAGCAGGTCGGCGTGGCTGCCGCGCTCGATCACGCGGCCCTGCTCCAGTACGAGAATGGCGTTCGCGTTCCGGACGGTCGACAGGCGATGCGCGATGACAAAGACCGTGCGACCGGCCATCAGGCCGTCAAGGCCCTTTTCGATGAGCTTTTCGGTGCGGGTGTCGACGGAAGACGTCGCCTCGTCCAGAATGAGGACCGGGGCCTCTGAGACGGCCGCGCGCGCAATGGCGACGAGCTGCCGCTGGCCCTGACTGAGGTTTGCGCCGTCGGAATAGAGCATGGTGTTATAGCCCTGCGGCAGATGCGAGATAAAATAGTGCGCGTTGGCGATCTTCGCTGCGCGGATGCAGTCCTCATCCGTCGCGTCCAGCCTGCCGTAGCGGATGTTCTCCATCACGGAGCCGGTGAACAGGTGGGTATCCTGCAGAACGATGCCGAGGGACCGGCGGAGGTCATCCTTCTTGATATCGCGCACGTCGATGCCGTCATAGGTGATGTGGCCGCCCTGAATGTCATAGAAGCGGTTGATGAGGTTCGTGATCGTCGTCTTGCCCGCACCGGTCGAGCCGACGAAGGCGATCTTCTGGCCGGGCTTGGCATAGAGCGAGAGGTTTTTCAGCACCGGCTTGTCCGGATCATAGGAGAAATCGACGTTGTAGAAGCGGACGTCGCCCTTCAGCGGCACATGTGTGCCGTCCGGCTTGACCCAGTAGAAGTCGCGGCCCTCGCGCGCCAGCGTGACGGAGCCCTCGTCGATCTCGGCCGGGGTGTCCAGCACGTCGAAAATGCGCTCCGCACCGGCCAGCGCCAGCATGATGGAGTTGAACTGGTCTGCGATCTGGCTGACTCGGTCGGCGAATGTGCGGATGTACTGCAGGAACGTGATAAGGATACCGCCGGTGCCCTCGCCGGTCAGCCACAGTGTGCCGACGGCGCAGGTGATGGCATAGAACATGTGCGACAGGTTGTTCAGGATCGGGCCGACGACGGACGTGGCCGTCGTTGCTGTGGTCGACGCGCTGTACAGCGCCTCGTTGATCGGCTCAAAGTCGGCCATGACCTGCTTTTCGTGCGTGAAGACCTTGATATCGCGCTGGCCGGCGATCATTTCCTCAATGTAGCCGTTTACGGCCGCGGCGTTCTTCTGCTGTGCGCGGTAGCTGCGGCTGCTGATCTTTGTCGTGATGCGCACGACGAGCAGCACGATGGCGCCCAGCACGACCATGATGGCAAACAGCCGCATGGACAGCACGAGCATCATGGCGATGGTGCCCGTGAGCGAGGTGACAGAGATGAGCATCTGCGTGATGCTGTGCTGCAGCAGTTCGTTCGTCGCCTCGATGTCGTTCGTGTAATAGCTCATGAGGCTGCCGTTCGTGTTGGCGTCAAAATAGCTGATGGGCAGCTTCTGCATACGGGCAAACAGCTCCGCGCGCAGCTCACGCATGATGACGGTGCTCGTCTCGAGCATAAGGCGGTTGAGCAGGTAGTTCGTCACGGCGCTGAGGAAATACAGCGTGCCGAGACCGGCCAGCAGGCTCAGATATTTTGCGTAGGTCTCATTCGGCGTGATGCCGCTTTCCTTCAGAAGATTGGTCAGCGGGCGCATGCAGTAGGACGCGCCGATCGTGCAGGCCACATAGGCCAGAATGGATGCCACGGCGCAGATGAGCAGTACGCGGCAGTGACGGAAATAGCGGAACAGGCGGAACAGCGTGTGCAGGGGAGACTGCGCGCGGCGGTAATTCCGAAGCTCAACTCTGGCCATGCTGCTCACCCTCCTCCCGCATCTGGCTGTCATAGACGTCGCGATAAATCTGGCTGCGCTCCATCAGCTCCGCATGCGTGCCGACGTCGGAGAGCTCGCCCTCGTGCAGTACGATGATCCGATCGCACGAGAGGATCGAGGCGATGCGCTGCGCGATGATGATCTTTGTGCTGCCGGGCATGGCCGTTTTCAGCGCGCGGCGGATGTGTTCGTCCGTCGCCATGTCCACGGCGCTCGTGGAGTCGTCGAGGATCAGGATCTTCGGCTGCTTCACAATGGCGCGCGCAATGCGCAGGCGCTGCTTCTGGCCGCCGGAGAGGTTCGCGGCGTTCTGCTCCAGAACGGTCTCATAGCCGTCCGGGAAGCGGTCGATGAATTCGTCCGCGCAGGCAATGGCGCAGGCCTCGCGCAGCTGCTCCTGCGTGGCGTTGGCATTGCCCCAGCGGAGATTCTGCGCGATCGTGCCGGAGAACAGTGCGCCGTTCTGCAGCACCATGGAAACGCCGTCGCGCAGGTGCTCGAGCGTGTAGTCGCGCACATCGCGGCCGCCGACGCGCACGGTGCCGGACAGCGTGTCATAAAAGCGCGGGATGAGATTTACAAGCGTGGATTTGCCCTCGCCGGTGCCGCCGATGATGCCGATGGTCTCACCGCTGTTGATATGTACGGTGATGTGGCGCAGTGCAAGCTTGCCCGGATCGCCGGAATAACTGAAGCAGACGTCTTCAAAATCCACACTCCCGTCTTCCACGACGGCGTCGCTCGGCCCGTCCGTGATGTCAACGGTCTCGTCGAGCACCTCGTTGATGCGGACGAGGGAGGCATGTGCGCGGGACAGAGCCATAATGAGCCACGTGAGCATCGTCAGAGCGTTGACGGCCTGCGTCGTGTAGGACACCAGACTGACAAGCTCACCTGTAAGCAGGCCCGTTGTGCGGAAAATGATCTCGCGGCCGCCGAGGAGCAGCAGCACGATCGTGCAGCCCCATAGGATGGTCATCTGGATGGGACCGGTCAGCGTGAACAGGCGGGAGGATGACAGCGTTGCCTGCCGCAGATCCTCCGCCGTGCCGCGGAAGCGCTCGGATTCATAATCACCGCGGACATAGGCCTTGACGACGCGGCTGCTGATGAGGTTTTCCTGCACGGCGCGGTTCATGCTGTCCATCTTCTGCAGCATTTTGCGAAAGCGCGGCTGGCCGATCTTCATGAGGATGGCCAGAACACCGGCCAGGAGCGGAATGGAGATCAGAAAGATCACCGCCAGATGCGGCGAGATCGTAAAGGCCATGACTGTGGCCATCAGTAGCATAAACGGCGAGCGGATCAGTGTGCGCAGGAACTGGTGCATCGTGTTGCGCACGGTGTTGACGTCCGTCGTGGCGCGGGTGATCAGGCTGGACGTTGTGAAATGATCCGTGTTCGCGAACGAGAAGTCCTGAATTTTCCCGAGCAGGTTTGCACGGAGATTTTTGGCAAAGCCCTGACTGGCTACGGCGGAGCAGCGTGCGCTCAGAATACCGCAGGCCATGGAGCAGCAGGCAACGATGACCATGATGATGCCGACTGTCAGAACGAAGCGGTCGCGGTTTGCGATAAGTGCCTCCGGAAACAGCTCGCGCAGCATGAAATCCTGCTCCCGGTAGAGGCCGCCGTCCACGATGACGGACATCAGCATCGGGATCAGGACCTCGAGCATGACCTCCAGCCCGCCGAAGATCGCGGCGGCAAGGATCCAGATGCGGTAGCGCCCCAGATTCGGCCAGATGTGGCGGAATGACCCAGGGCGTTTCTTCTTGCTTTCGATGAAGCTCATCCCCTTGAAGAAATTAGTCGTGTCTGAATATTATACCAAACGGTATAACTTCGTACAAGCCTAAATTTCTATTTTTTGAGAAAAAATTCGACGGGATTTCCTGAAAAATCCCCGAAATCCGCCTCGTCTTTTTCTGCGGTGCTTGCAGCGGAGCGGATGATACATTATACTATATCGGAGTGGATCATAACGATCTTAAGAATTTCTTTCGGTTTTGCCTGCTTGTTTCTGCTGCCGTTTTTCGGTAAACTATAGGGGCAGAAGCGAGAACGCAGGCGGCTGCGCAGAGAGAAAATGGGGGAGAACGGCATGTATCGGATTCTGGTTTGTGATGACGAGCGGGACATCGTGTCCGCACTGCGGATCTATCTTACGGCGGAGAGCTATGAGGTGCTCGAGGCCTACAACGGCAGCGAGATGCTGCGGCTTGCCGCCACGCAGGAGGTGCATCTCATCCTGCTCGACGTGATGATGCCGGGCATGGATGGGCTGAGCGCCATGGCGGAGCTGCGCAGGACCTCGAATGTGCCGGTCATCCTGCTGACAGCCAAGTCGGAGGACACGGATAAGGTCCTCGGCCTGAATCTCGGCGCAGACGATTATGTGACAAAGCCGTTCAATCCCATTGAGGTCATGGCGCGCGTCCGCTCGCAGCTCCGGCGTTATCTGCAGCTTGGCGGCGGGCAGGTGCTGCCGACGCAGGTGACCATCGGCGGCATCATGCTCGACGACGCCGGGCGGACCGTCACGGTCGACGGCGAGCCGGTCGCGCTGACGCCGACGGAGTTTGACATCCTGCGTCTGCTCATGCAGCATGCGGGCACAGTCTTCTCTCCGCGCGAAATTTATCGCCGTGTCTGGGGCGATTCGCCCGTCGGCGTGGAGAACGCCGTGGCGGTGCACATCCGGCATCTGCGCTCGAAGATCGAGATTGATCCCACCGAACCGCGCTATCTCAAGGTCGTGTGGGGCAAGGGCTACAAAATGGAGGAACGACGAAATGAAAAAGCTGCAAGATAACCTCGCGGCGCGGATCGCAGCATCCGTCATACTGACCGTGAGCTTCCTGCTCACGCTGCTCAGCACGGCGGGCATCGTGCTGCTGGCTTCCTATCAGGCCTATAACGACGGCGGCGCGCAGCTGCGTACATCCTATCTGCATGCGGCAGGAGTCCAGGAATACTACGACCATGTCGAACCGGTGCTGGAAGGACTTGTCCATGAGCCGCAGAGCTATCAGGATTACCTGAACAGCTTGAATGTCCATGTCGATGTGAAGACGACGGACGGAACAACCGTGTTTTCCAATGAAAAAGAGGGGGAGCAGACCCTTATCGCGAACCCCTTCGGATATACGTTTATAATGGGAGAAACAAAACTCTGGCAGAACACATTCGCGGATATGGAAAAGGCCCAGTGCGCCCTGGACCGCTTCCCGTATCCGATCGACGGCTATGAGCTCACGCCCTCTACGGAGGAATACCACACCTCCGATTCGCCGATCGATGCAAGCCGCGGCGATGCGTGGGACGAAACGGTTGCGGCGGAGCCGTCCGATCGTACGCTGCTGAAGATCTGGTATTATCCCGAGGGGAGCCTGACCGAGGTAGAGGTCGGCGTGACGCTGGCTGCAGCCCCGATCGGGAACGATTCGGTCGCCGTCACGGCGCGCTGGATCGATCTGCTGATCGCCATGCGCGTGTGGCTCATCCTCATCCTTGTGCTTTCCGCGGCCTGCTGCGTGGCCAGCTTTGCCTTCCGCCTGCGCACGGCGGGCCATAAGCGCGGAACCGCGGGCATCACACTCCGCTGGCTCGATCGGATGCCGTTTGAGGCTTATCTGCTGGCCCTCGCCGCAGTTGTGCTCATCATCGTCTTTCTTGCCAGTGCAAAGGGGGAGCTGTGGTCGATCGCACCGGCCGCTGTCCTCCTCTGCTTTCTGCTTCAGACCCTCCCCATGACGATCGCCGCACGCTGCAAGGCGCACACCATGTGGCGCAATACGCTGCTGCGCCGTCTGCTGGACTGCATCCCCGGCGTGCTGCGGCGGCTTGCGGCGGTGATCCGGCGCGTGATGCCGAAGCTCCCGCTCGTCTGGACGGCTCTCGTGTGCTGGCTGGCCCTTAGCCTGCTGGAGCTCGGCTTTCTGATGGCCGGGGCCTATGCTGTTCTCTGGATCGTGGAAAAGGTCGTGTTCACGCCGCTGGTCGTGCTGTTCCTGCTGGACCTGCGCCGCCTGCTGGACGGGAGCAAGCGGCTTGCCGAGGGTGATCTGGATCATTCGGTCGCGACGGACCATATGTTCTCTCCGCTGCGCAGACAGGCCAACTATCTCAACGGCATCCGCGACGGGATGCGCAATGCCGTAGAGGAGAGAATGCAGAGCGAGCAGATGAAAACGGAGCTCATCACGAACGTCTCGCACGATATCAAAACGCCGCTGACGTCCATCGTGAACTACGCCGGCCTGCTGCAGCGCGACGGCCTTTCCTCGCCGGACGCGCCGGAGTACCTCGAGGTGCTCGTGCGTCAGAGCACGCGGCTGAAAAAGCTGACGGAGGACCTCATCGAGGCCTCCAAGGCGGCGACCGGCAATCTGACGGTCCATCCGGAGGCAGTTGATGCCCACGTCCTGCTCGGTCAGGCGGAGGCGGAGTATGCCGACCGGCTGCAGAATGCGAAGATCGAGCCTGTTTTTGATCTGCGCGCCCAGCGGTTTTGTGTGCAGGCGGACGGGAGGCTCCTCTGGCGGGTGTTCGACAATCTGCTGAGCAATATCTGCAAGTACGGCCTGCCCGGCTCGAGGGCCTATCTCCGCACGGAGGAGCGCGGCGAACTGCTGCGCATTACGTTCCTGAATATCTCCCGCGATGCCCTGAATATTCCCGCCGAGGAGCTGATGGAGCGCTTCGTTCGCGGTGATGCCTCCCGCAGCACGGAGGGCAGCGGTCTCGGTCTCTCCATTGCGCGCAGCCTGACGGAGCTGCAGAGCGGCACATTCACGATCGCCATTGAGGGGGACCTGTTCAAGGCCTCCGTGGAGCTTCCGCTGACAGAAGAATAAAACCTGCGGCCCGGACATTTGTCCGGGCCGCTCAGCTTGTCAAAAAAGTCCCTTCGGGCCTTTTTCGCCA
>ERZ791908.194-NODE-194-length-80917-cov-8.731802_pt1 | contig 80917 bp, 72 predicted proteins | sample MGYA00510144_ERZ791908 | MGnify/ENA primary metagenome ERZ791908 (study PRJEB30046, sample SAMN00792105) | human gut metagenome | study: EMG produced TPA metagenomics assembly of the A metagenome-wide association study of gut microbiota in type 2...
GCTTTGTGAACTACAACGGCATGACCGCAGAGCAATTTGTGTGGGCTTGGCTCCGGAGCGAAATGCTGGAGCCCAAGCAGATCAAGTTCGAGCCGGTGAATATCTACTACGAGGCGTTGAAGGACGCTATCGATGAACGCGAAAAGGAGGTTTCCAAGCACAATGATTAAGAGCATCAAAGCAATCCTTGCACAGGACAAGGAAAAGTTTAAGGTTCCGAGAAAGGTGCAGGATCTTATTCCCATCAAGAACATCTGGCCGGATGGCATTTTTAAGGTTGGGAATAAGTTCTCCAAATCCTTCCGATTCTCGGACATCAACTATCTGGTGGCAAGCCGTGAGGATAAAGAGAGCATGTTCCTGACATACTCGGAGCTTCTGAACAGCTTGGACAGCGGCGCTACCACGAAGATCACCATCAACAATCACAGGCTGAACAGGTCTGATTTTGAGGAATCCATCCTGATGCCCATGAAGCAGGACGGGCTGGATGAGTACCGCAAGGAGTATAATGACATGCTCTTGGACAAGGCGACGGGAGCAAACGGCATTACGCAGGAAAAGTATATTACCATCACCGTGGCCAAGAAGGACATCGAGGAAGCACGGGCATATTTTGCGAGAATCGGAGCGGATTTGACCGCCCATTTCGCAAACTTGGGTTCCAAGTGTGTGCCCCTGAACGCCGTTGAGCGGCTGCGCATTCTCCACGACTTTTATCGCCCCGGTGATGAGGCGGCATTCTCGTTTGATATGAACCGGAAGGCGCGTCTGGGGCATGATTTCCGTGACTATATCTGCCCGGACAGCATAGAGCGTACTGCGGATCATATCAAGCTGGGCGAGAAATATGCCAGAGTGCTTTTCCTCAAGGACTACGCCAGCTATATCAAGGACAGCATGTTCTCGGAGCTGACCGAGCTAAACCGCAATCTCATGCTCTCCATTGATGTGATCCCCATCCCTACCGATGAAGCCGTTCGTGAGGTGGAGCGCCTCTTGCTGGGCGTGGAAACGAACATCACCGGCTGGCAGAGAAGGCAGAATCAGAACAACAACTTCTCCGCTGTGGTTCCCTACGACATGGAGCTTCAGCGCAAGGAATCCAAGGAATTTTTGGACGACCTGACCACCCGCGATCAGCGCATGATGTTTGCGGTGGTCACAATGGTGATCACCGCAGACACCAAGGAACAGCTGGACCTGGATACGGAAACGGTGCTGTCTACAGCGAGAAAGCACATGTGCCAGATGGCGACGCTGAAGTATCAGCAGACGGATGGACTGAACACGGTGCTCCCCATCGGGACGAGAAAAATCAATGCGTTCCGAACGCTCACGACAGAAAGCCTTGCGGTGCTGATGCCTTTCAAGGTGCAGGAGATCATGGATAAGGGCGGTATTTACTTCGGCGAAAATGCCATTTCCCACAATCTCATCATGTGCAACAAGGCAAATCTTCTGAACCAGTCCGCTTTTCTGCTGGGCGTTCCCGGTTCCGGTAAGTCGTTCTCGGCAAAGGAATTGATTACTTTCCTCATTCTGAACACCAACGATGATATTATGATCTGCGACCCCGAGGGAGAATACGCACCGCTTATTGAAGCCATGGGGGGTCTCGGCTCGGTGATCCGCGTGTCTGCCGGCGGCAGAGACAGATTGAACGCCATGTATATGGTGGACGGGTACGGTGAGAACAATCCCATTGTCGTAAAGTCCGAGTTCATTATGTCTCTGATCGAGCAGATCGACAAGAAGGGCGTCGGCCCGCAGCACAAGTCGATCATCGACCGCTGCATCACCAATGTGTACCGCAATGCGGCAGACACCGGGACGATTCCCACTCTCTGCACCCTACGCGATATGCTGCTGGAGCAGCCTGAGCCTGAAGCGAAGCAGATCGCGCTGTCCCTTGAGCTCTATACCACCGGTTCTCTGGACATCTTCGGCAAGCAGTCCAATGTGGACCTCGACAAGCGCGTCGTGGTGTTCGACATTCACGGTCTCGGTTCCCAGCTCAAGCCCACTGGCCTGCTGGTGATCACCGATACCATGCTCAACCGCGTGACGCTGAACTGGAAGAAGGGCAAGCGCACCCATGTCTTTATTGACGAGTTCCATGTGGTGTTCGAGAACGGGTTCTCGGCGCAGTTCTTCAACTCTGCATGGCGGCAGTTCCGTAAGCGCAACGCATACCCCACGGCAATTACGCAGAATGTGGAGTATCTGCTGGATTCCGTTCAGGCCAGCACCATGCTTTCCAACTCGGAATTTGTGGTCATGCTGAACCAGGCTGCCTCCGACAGAGGGCAGCTTGCCAAGCTCCTGAACATCTCCAATGAGCAGATGAGCTATATCACCAATGCCGACGCCGGCTGCGGACTGATTAAATACGGCTCTGCGCTGGTGCCCTTCATCAATCGATTCCCGCAGAATACCAAGCTCTATCAGCTTATGACCACGCGCCCCGGCGAGGGCAAATTTGCAAGAGGACGGGATTAACCCCGTCCTCCATTCTTTTGGGAGGGATACAAAATGAAAAAGAAAACCCTTGGAATCATCATCGTTTCCGTGCTCGGCGCGGCAGCGATCTTTTGCAGCGCCATGTTTACGCATCAGTATCTGGATGCCAAGAACAGCAAGGCGGCATTTGACGATCTGACAAACCTGATTACGGAAATCGACGAGCCGCAGAAGGACGCCGGAACGGAGGAGGAATCCGGCCAGAGCGCAGAAGAGCTGGTGGCAGCAGAGGCGGCGCTTGCCCACGAAAAGTATGATGCTCTGTTTGAGCAGAACAACGACTTTATCGGCTGGATCAAGAGTGAGGGCACGAATGTCAACTACCCTGTCATGCAGACCCCGAACAAGCCGGACTTCTATCTGAAGCGTAGCTTTGATAAATCGTACAGCGACTACGGCGTTCCCTATATTGACGAGGCCTGTATGACCGGGATCAGCAACAACCTTGTGATTTACGGCCATCACATGAACGACGGCTCTATGTTTGCCGACCTCTGTAAATACACCGATGCCGACTTCTGCAAGGAGCATCCGAAGATTGCCTTTGACACGCTCTCCAACCTCGGCAAATATGAGGTCGTTGCCGCTTTCAAATTCAATACGAACCGCGAAACCTTCAAGTACAACGAATACACGCTGATGGATGAAGTACAGTTTGCCGAATTCATGGAGAATATCCATGCAAGACAACTCTATGATACGGGGGTTACTGCTGAATACGGAGACCAGCTTTTGACCCTTTCCACCTGCGAATATACCTATCCCAACGGTCGCTTCGTTGTCGTAGCGAAGAAGGTGTGACTTGTCTGCTCTGAAGGGGGGCGATGGCTTTGGGCAGGATAAAAACAAGAGAGAGCGTTAAGGATATCAAGATTCTTGATAAAGCGGCGGTTGTCTCCGAGCGCATGAAGACGGCGCTCGTCCGCTCCAAGGATCAGGCGGAAAACCTGATGGACGATGGGCAGATTTCCCCCTCCGAGTACGCGGAGGACAAAATCCGCTATGCCGCTGAGGATGTGACCGATCAGGTCTGGCGTGAGGTCTCCGGCCAAACGAAAAAGGCCATTGAAAAAGGCAAGGAGGCGCACCGGGAGCACCGCAATGAAAAGCGCATCCACAAAAATGAAGAACGGGTTCGCCGCTATGAGGAGGAGTTGCGTAGGGGCGCGCCAAGCAGAACGCCGCGAGAGGAGGCTGCACGGCAGGCAGCGCGGCAAAATACGGAGGCCACGCGGACAAGCATCCGGAGCAGACGAAACCAGACCATCAAATCTGCGGAGCGTACTGAACGCACCATCAAGCAGTCTGCTCGCTCTACTGGGAAACAGACCGTAAAAGCCGGTGCAAAGGGAACGGTAAAGTCAACAGAGAGGGCCGTAAAGACTGCGGAGAAAACCTCCAAGGCTGCCATCAAAACCGCAGAGGCAACAGCGAAGGCAACGCAAAAGGCAGCGGCTGCGGCTGCAAAGGCCGCTCAGAAAGCGGCGGAGATTGCCCGCCAGACGGCCATAGCCGCCTACAAAGCAGCTGTTGCGGCGGCGAAAGCCATTGCGGCGGCAATCAAGGCCATCGCAGCGGCGATGAAAGCACTGGTTGCAGCCATCGCTGCCGGGGGCTGGGTTGCGGTCGTGGTCATTGTTGTTATCTGTCTCATTGCGCTGATTGTCGGCTCTTGCTTCGGCATTTTCTTCTCCAGCGAAGATACCGGCTCAGAAAAGACGATGCGGCAGGTCATTCAGGAAATCAACATGGATTACCAGAACGAGCTGGATGCCATCAAGGCTTCTGTTGAATACGATGCGCTTGAAATGTCCGGTTCTCGGGCCGTGTGGCCGGAGGTGTTGTCGGTCTATGCCGTCAAAACGACCTCCGATCCGGATAATCCTCAGGAGGTGGCAACGATCACTCCGGAAAAGGAACAGCTTCTGAAGGACCTGTTCTGGGAGATGAACGAAATCACCCACCGGACGGAAACAAAGACCGAGACGGTCATTGTGGAGACGGATGACGGCAATGGTAATATTCTTGAGGAAGAGGTTCAGGAGGCGATTACAACGCTCTATATCACCGTCAGCCACAGGACAGCAGATGAGATGGCTGTGCAATACAGCTTCAATGAGGATCAGAAGCAGCAGCTTGCAGAGCTGCTTGCACAGGACAGCAGTATGTGGGCGGCGGTGCTTTACGGAATCTATGGGGTGGATGACCAAATCGTAGCCGTGGCGCTGTCGCAGGTGGGCAATGTGGGTGGAGAGCCCTATTGGTCATGGTACGGCTTTGGCAGCCGCGTGGAGTGGTGCGCCTGCTTCGTCAGCTGGTGCGCAAACGAATGCGGCTATATCGACACCGGTGTCATTCCTAAGTTCGCAGGCTGTGTCAACGGTGTCCAATGGTTCCGGGAGCGTGGGCAGTGGGCGGATAACGCCATGCAGCCCTCGCCCGGCATGATTATCTTCTTCGATTGGGACAACAAGGGCAGCTCCGGCCCACAGGACGGTCAGGCTGATCATGTTGGCATCGTCCAGAAAGTCGAAAACGGCGTTGTCTACACCATCGAGGGTAACTCCGGCGACAGCTGCCGCGTCAATCAGTACCCGGTTGGCCATTATGAAATTCTCGGATATGGCGTAGTCGCCTACTAAGCAGAACACGGTGTCACCCTTCATCGGGTGGCACCGTGTTTTTTTCATTTTCGCAGGCCCTTCGCCAGTGCGATCAAATTATCCAGTTGCTCATTGCTCAACCCTTTTGCGATAGAGTAAAGCTCGTTTGCTTTTGACGGACTGGCTGCATCTATATCAAAGAAGTCTTTGGGCGTTATCCCAAGATATTCACAAATGTAAAATATCCCGGAAAGTGACGGCATGGATTTTCCGCTTTCAATGTTGTTGATATAACCGGGATTTTGTCCCATGGATAGGCTCATATCACGGGCAGAAACGCCCTTTTCCTCCCGGAGCTTTGCCAAACGCAAGGAGAAATCTTTCTCAGTCATTAACCATTCACCGCCCTTTATTATATTGTAGCCTATAAATGCGGAAATAATATTTGCTCACAGGCTGCAATTACGTTGCGGCAATGGTTTGTGGATGTTATTATATTGACAGGTGGTGGTTATCAGATGATAGACATGAAATCCAGAACGGCTTGTTTCACCGGACATCGGGAATTGCCGACAGATGATCTGCCCGAAATCTCCAAGCACTTGGAGGATGCCTTGATCACACTGATCGAGCAGGGCTATCGCTATTTCGGCGCAGGTGGTGCCTTGGGGTTTGATACTCTGGCAGCGCAGGTTGTCCTCCGCTTGAGGGAACGTTATCCGCAGATCCGGCTGATCCTTGTGCTGCCGTGCCTTAACCAAACTCGAGGTTGGCCGCAGGAGGATATCGACACTTACGAAGAGATCAAGCGCTGTGCAGATAAGGTGACTTACACCTCGGAGCGCTATTTTCGGGGCTGTATGCAGAAACGCAATCGGCATCTTGCGGATAACAGCAGTGCCTGTATTTGCTATCTGACGAAGCCCACTGGCGGCACGGCTTATACCGTAAGCTATGCCCGCCGCTGCGGTCTGCAGGTCATAAATATCGCGGAATAGATATAATCAAGAGGCGATGCTGTTGGCACCGTCTCTTGGCTATATATGCACACTCCGCGCACACTCTGGCATTGACTTTTTGCATTCGATGCTTGAGTCATTCCTATGGTGTCGATTGTAATTATCACCTACCGCAAATATGCAAGAATTAGTGCACACAACCTTGAAAAAGCGAGAGTTAGATGGTATAATAAAAAATGTATTGTTATTATTTTAAATCCGCCACTGCAAAAAGCTAAAACAGGAGGAAAATATGAGAGTCTGCTATGACAAATTATGGAGACTGCTGAAGGACAACAAGATGCAAAAGAGGGATCTTGCTTCAGCGGCGGAGTTGAGTTCATATACAATGACAAAGCTAAATCAAAACCGCACTGTTTCGATGGATGTCATGATGCGGCTTTGCAAAATCTTCCATTGTGATATTGGCGACTTAATGGAAATAAGAGAAGATGATTAAGAATGGAGATTCATAATGCCTAAACTGATGCGATCTGAGATTGAGAAAAGGATTGACATTCTTGAGGATGATATAGCAGACATTGATCCAAGGATTTTACGTCTGCTACTGAAAGATAAGACTTCCAAAGGAAATATACTGTGGTGTACCCAAGACTATGAAAGCTATGGCACGGAGTACGATGAACACAAACCGATGAAGGTTGAACTTATTACTGGAGAGCTATCGAGTGTTATACAGCCAAGGGCTGCAAAATCCAAGGAAATTCAACGAAACAGAATAAGGAATCGTGCAGAAGTATTTACACCGTCGTGGGTTTGTAATGAACAGAATAATCTAATTGATGAGGCGTGGTTTGGACGCAGGAATGTATTCAACACACCGCACGAAAAAACTTGGACGACGACTGCTGAGCGCATAGAGTTTCTTCATCCGAAAACATGGAGAGATTATGTTGATGCAAAACGACTTGAAATCACATGCGGCGAGGCCCCCTATCTTGTAAGTAGATATGATACTACTACGGGTGACCTAATACCGGTGTATGAACGCATCGGACTTTTTGATCGCAAAATGAGAATTGTAAACGAGAACTGTTCAACCGATGAAGAGTGGCTAAAGTGGTCAAGGCGGGCAGTTCAAAGCGTTTTTGGTTATGAGTTCCAAGGGGACAGCGTTTTGATTGCAAGGGAAAACTTGTTATATGATTACATCGATTACTACAAAGACCGTTTTTCCAGGGAACCGTCGGTTACGGAATTGAAGAGCATTGCCAATATTATTGCGTGGAACATCTGGCAGATGGATGGACTAAAATATGTTGTTCCATATACTTGCCACGACACCGTTTTAGATGAAACGCAATTGACCCTATTCGGCACAAGTGAATGTAGAATTATAGCTTGTCCTGGGTGTACAAAAGGTGATGTGCTTCAACACAATGGTCTCTATTGCAGAATTTTCGACTGGACAAACCTTAAGAAAAGCGTTCCATTTGTTTCGCTGTTAAAGGAGAACTGATGATGGACAGATTTAATCAAACATACAGCTATAAGCTGATATATGTTTTTAGCATGCCCTATGATACGCACAAGGGGTTGCTCAAGGTTGGGGAGGCGACTCTTAATACCGACATAAAGCCAACGGGTCTTGTGCCAAACTGTCATGCATTGAACCAAGCAGCAAAAGCGCGCATTGACAGTTATACAAAGACTGCCAGTATGAGTTATAAGTTGGAGTACACAGAACTCGCCATTAAGCAAGAAGATGGCTACAGCTTTTCATTTAAGGACAAGGATGTACACAAAGTTCTCATGAACTCAGGTATCCATAAAGTGCAGCCAAATGGTTCTACAGGTGAAGAATGGTTCCAGACTGACATTGTAACTGTAATGCGCGCAATAAAATCCGTTAAAGAAGGCCGGGATTCTATTGTGCCGACAGGAACAGTTGCTGGAACTGCGATTACACCTATTGACTTCCGCGAGGAGCAACTTGATGCGGTAGAAAAAACACTCAAAGCATTCAAAAAAGACAACGAGATGCTTTGGTACGCCAAGATGCGTTTTGGCAAGACACTGACTGCATTGGAAGTCATCCGTCGCAAGCAGTACCGCCGCGTGATTATAGTTACGCATCGCCCAGTTGTTGACGATGGCTGGAGCGAGGACTTTAAGAAAGTTTTCTTTGAAGGTAACTCTGAACACAGTTATCACTATGAGCGCAAAACTAAAGATTCCGCATATACATTTGATGAAAAGACCGATGCAGAGAATGACCTCAAAATCAAGAAACTTGATAAAAATGGGGATTATTTTATTTACTTCGCTTCCATTCAAGACCTGCGTGGCTCTAAGCTTGTTGGTGGTAATTTCAATAAAAACAATGCCGTCTTTGCCCTAAACTGGGATCTGATCGTAATCGATGAGGCTCACGAGGGAACCCAAACAGAACTCGGTGATAATGTAATCAAGCAACTTCGCAAGGAGAAAACCAAAGTGCTGGCATTATCCGGCACCCCCTTCAATCTCCTCAACCAGTTTAGCGAAGATAATGTGTATACATGGGACTACGTCATGGAACAGAAGAAAAAGACTGAATGGGATCTTCTGCATCATGGCGATCATAACCCATACGCCGATCTTCCTAAAATGCATATCTACACATATGATCTTGGCGAAAAGCTCAAGAAATATGTCTCAGACGAATATGACACCAAAGCCTTCAACTTCAGAGAGTTTTTCCGTGTTTGGTCGAGAGGACCTATGGGACGTAGAGAACTACCTAAAGGTGCAGTCGAAGGGAAATTCGTTCATGAGAATGATATTATTTCTTTCCTCAATCTGATGGCAACAGAAGATAAAGACAGCGGCTATCCCTTCTCTACACAAGAGTATCGGGATATGTTTCGACATACCCTTTGGATGGTTCCGGGGGTAAAGGAAGCAAAAGCACTAAGCGGTCTTCTCCGCAACCATCCGGTGTTCGGTAAATTTGGAATCGCTAATGTTGCTGGAGAGGGCGACAAATATGAAGAAGACCATTCGGCTGATGCGTTGGAGCTTGTTAGAAACACAATCAAGAATAATAAATATTCCATTACACTGTCTTGCGGAAAACTCACTACCGGCGTAACAGTTAAGGAATGGACTGCTGTTCTCATGCTTTCCGGTTCATACTCTACTGCGGCTGCTCAGTATATGCAGACTATCTTCCGTGTGCAGTCTGCTGGCAGCATCGATGGTAGGCAAAAGACGGACTGCTATGTCTTTGACTTTGCTCCGGACCGCACGCTGAAGGTGTTGACAGAAACTGTTCACCTATCTCGCAGACCGGGAAAGAGTCAACAGAAGCGTCGCGAGGCAATGTCTGAATTTCTCAACTATTGCCCTGTAATTGCAATCGCAGGATCTCGCACAAGAAAATATAGCGTAGAGTCTATGATGGAGCAGATTAAACAAATCTACGCAGAACGCGCTGTAAACAGCGGCTTTGAAGATGAGTCGCTGTACAACGATGAACTTTTGAAGTTGGATGATATAGACGCCACTAAATTTAACGAACTGCGTGATATTATTGGGTCTTCCAAGGCGGCAAAGAAAAAGAGCGAGGTGGTCGTGAATGGTCAAGGCCTGACTGATGAGCAGGTTGAGCATATCGATGATCCGGAGCAGCCAGATAATTCAAATGGACAGACTTCTCCTACTCCGGAAGAAATAGCAGATCGAGCAAAAAAGAAACAGGCTAAGGAGGCTCGCAAAAAAGCTATCGATATCCTTCGCGGTATTTCTATTCGTATGCCCCTGATGATTTACGGCGCAGATGTTCCGATTGAAGAGGATATTGATATTGACCGCTTTGTAGACCTTGTGGATGATGAGTCGTGGAAGGAGTTCATGCCTCAAGGCGTGACAAAAAAGATTTTTGCGGACTTTACAAAATACTACGATAGAGATGTCTTTATTGCAGCGGGTAAACGCATTCGTAAACTGGCAGCAGCGGCAGACAAGGAAACTCCTACCCGACGCGTAATTATGATCGCCGAAATCTTCCGCCACTTCAAAAACCCGGACAAGGAAACCGTGTTGACGCCATGGCGAGTTGTGAATATGCACATGTCTGATACGATTGGCGGTTGGTGCTTCTTTAACGAAAAGTTTGAGGACGATACACAGGAGGAAAAGCACAGACTCGAAGAACCCCGTTTTGTTGACAAGGGGGAAGTAACCGCTACGGTATTCGGAGAAAGTGCCCATATTCTCGAAATCAACTCCAAAACCGGTCTCTATCCTCTCTATGTTGCCTACAGCTCATATAAGCAGAAAATGGAGGGCATGAGTGACGATGACTGGGAGCCACGGGAATGTCAGGAATTCTGGGAAGACACAATCAAAAACAATATATTCGTTATTTGCAAGACGCCTATGGCGAAATCTATAACAAGAAGAACACTATGTGGTTATAGTTCTGTTCCGGTAAATGCACACTACTTTGATGACCTTGTCAATATGCTTAAAAATAAGCCCGAGCAGTTCAAAAAGCGGATTCTCAAGGGAGCCTACTGGAAGAAGGAAGTGAAGGAAATGAAATTTGACGCCATAGTTGGAAATCCACCATATCAACTTACTACAAGTGGCGGAACCTCAAGTGGGAAATCCGCTGCACAAGCGAAACCAATTTTTCACTTGTTTGTAACTGCAGCCAAAGAAATCGAACCAAATTATATCTCCATGATTATTCCTGCAAGATGGTACAATGGTGGAATTGGATTGAATGAATTTAGATCCAATATGTTAAGCGATACCAGAGTTTCTTCCTTGTTTGATTATTATAATTCGAAGGAATGCTTTTCAACAGTCGATATCGCTGGTGGGCTTTGCTATTTTCTGTGGGATGCATCGCATAGCGGACCATGTACGGTAATAAATGTTTCTGGAAGAGATAGGGTGTCTTGTGATAGATACTTGAATCAATATAAGAGCATTTTTATTCGCTCAAACGCATCAATCTCAATCATTGACAAAGTGTTGGCAAAATCAAGTAGCTTTTTATCGGAAATCGTTTCACCTATTGACACTTTTGGTCTACCGTCAAAAGAGAAAGGACATGCGGATTTTCATGAGGGAGACCTTAAGCTTCTTCACAGTGTTGGATTTAATGACCAGGGTATTTCATATATTGAGAGAAGCCGAATTAGAAAAAATACAGACCTAATCAGAAAGTATAAAGTCAAGATATCGATAATGGTGCCTCAAGGAGGCGAGGTTGGAATAAAACCAGAAAATGGTTACAGGTCTATTTCCACGCCTCAAATTCTCGGGCCGGATACGGTGGATACATTTTCGTATTTGAATGTTGGCTTCTTTGACACATATCAAGAGGCCGTAAATTACAGAGATTATTTGCAATGCAAGTTTACGCGGTTCTTGATTCGCACAACATTTTCTTCAGTTCATATTTCGCAAGGCAATTTTATATTTGCACCACAAATGGACTTTTCAAGACATTGGACAGATAGAGAATTATATAGTTTTTTTGCCCTTACTGATGAAGAGGTTGAGCTAATAGAGTCGACAATGCGCTCAATGACCGAGCCAACATATTATACAAAACTGCTCGACAGCTCCTATGAAGCTATTGTACAAGCTCTCAATACAAAATATGGGGCAGCAAGGCACAACTATTTCAAAGACACTGGCTGCACAATAAAGAATCCGCTGGTTAGTCGTACTGACGAAGGATTGTATTGCCACCATATTGATGAGGACAAGGCGATTATGCTTTCAAATGATAAGTATGCCGCGGCTAATCCATTCGACTACCAAAAGGCAACTCGGCTTGTATACTGCAATCTCCTTGAGCACCTTCTTCTGCATGTGAAAATTGCAGAGAGCCCGAGCAAAGATGCAAATGAGGACGAGCTTCCGGGAATCGGCGGAGCCATCAACTTTATCTGCAAGGAGCTAAACGACATATATGCCGGCAAAGAGCCTGCAGATGAGTGGCGTAAAAAGGTTGCAGAAAAAGTTAAGGATAGCTTCGAGGATTATATTTCAATTCTCCGGTATCTCTGGAACGTGGTAGAAAGCAATCCTTTGTACAAGGCTATCATTACTAAAGAAATGCTTTGTGTAGGTTGGGACGGAAAAGTAGTAAAAAAGGTTATGAACGCACTCAATGGCAACGATTGATGAGGCATTGGCCAAACTGCAAAAGTCTACATTTCGAGCAAAGTTTCATTTGACCGAAAAGGACAGACAGTACGTCAAAGATAAGGGCATGGATACTGTTCGTGAGCATGCCGCTGCTTTTGTGAGGCGGCGGCTTGCTCCGGCAGTTATTCCGAACGACGGCAAGCAAACCCCGATGCGAGGACACCCTGTTTTCGTAGCGCAACACGCGTGCGCTTGTTGCTGCCGGAGATGTCTGAACAAATGGTACAAAGTCCCTATTGAAACCGAACTGAACGAGAACCAGCAGGAACAAATTGTAAATTTACTTATGGCGTGGATAGAGAAAGAGACGAACGGAGGGCTGAGCAAGTGAAAAAGATGGATTTACATATTCATACGGTAAAAACGCAAAGCGATTATGATTTCGCTTTTTCCGTAAATGCCCTGAAAAAATATGTCGAGGAGCAGAAAATTGATGCGATTGCTGTAACGAATCACAATCTGTTCGATTTAGAGCAATACAATCAAATTGTTGAGTTGCTGTCAGGGATAGCTACTGTTTTTCCGGGAATAGAAGTCAATATTGGAAGAAAACTTGGGCATTTGTTGGTTATTGCAGATCCCTCTAATGCCGCAGACTTTTCAGAAAGATGTAGGGAAATTCAAAGCGCAGTTACAAGCCCAACGGAGTACGTTTCGGTAGAACAGTTTATGGAGATTTTGCCCAATTTATCTCAGTATTTATTGATTCCCCATATGGATAAAAGTCCTAATGTTGATGACTATACGCTCTCAATGCTGGGGGATTATATCGCTTGCGGAGAAGTTGGCAGTATTAAGAAATTTGTATACTTTCAAAAAGATGAAAAGATGCCGACGCCGGTCTATTTTAGCGACTGCAGGCTCACAGATGGGGGTGAGTTGCCAGTAAGAGCAACTTACATTGACACCGAGGACACTTCTTTAGAGTCTATTAAGTTGTGCCTTCAGGATAAAACCAAGGTATCATTATCAGATGAAAATGGAAGCATGCGTTTTTGGGCACTCCCATATTTACCATTATCAACAGGACTAAATGTAATTATGGGTGGAAGATCCTCTGGCAAATCCTACACGCTGAACAAACTATATAATACTTATGAAAATGTAAAATATATCAGACAATTTCAACTGCTGGAGATTGATCCAAGCAAGGCAGAACAAGATTTTTCAGAAAAAATTGCGGCAAAACAAAGCGTAATAACGAGGGATTATTTTCTTCAATTCAGTAAAATCGTTGATGAAGTAAAAGATATTTCTTTAGCAGATGATGAAAAATCCTTGGAAAATTATATCACCTCGCTAATCAAGCACGCAAAAGAGACCGAGCGAGCGGATGCGTTTTCCAAGTGCTTGTTATACTCGGAAAGCGAATTTCTTATTGATAACCAAGACAGCATAAAGGAACTGATTGGGGCTGTAGAAAAACTCCTTGATTCTCAAAAGTATAAGGAAATTATTGAGCAAAATGTCAGTAGACCCAGTTTGATTGCGCTGTTACATGCTTTAATTGCACAGTATCAAACTGAGCGGGAACAGACCTTGAAAAAGCTTTGGGTTAACGATTTGATTTCTGATGTCAAGAGAGGCCTCCAGTCTCGAACAGCCGCAACTCGAGTGACCGATGTTGATTTCTACGAGTTACAGATGAATCGCTCGAAAGTTGACAAGTTCGTTTCTGTTGTCAACGCATTGCAGAAGGACAGCGTTATTCATGAAAAGGAGATTGAAGGGTTTACCGTTCAGGCACGCAAGAGGAAGTTTTCTGGCGCAGGTGAATTAAAAACTCAAAGTGGCAGAGTATTAGCATTTTCAGGCATATTCCCGCTATATGAGACAGATCCATATGCGTTTTTGCAAGGCCTAAAGAACATGCCAGAAGTATCAGACGCTGATTATTATAAATTTTTTGCCAAGGTTGAACATGTAATTCTAAACCGCTATGGTTGCGAAGTCTCTGGTGGTGAACGGGCAGAATTTAACCTGCTGCAGGAAATCAATGATGCGTATCAGTATGACATGTTGTTAATTGATGAGCCCGAATCGTCGTTTGATAATATCTTCCTCCGAGAACGTGTCAATCATATCATAAAAGACATTTCACAGCAGTTGCCCGTCGTTATAGTGACTCACAATAGCACAGTTGGTGCTTCTATTCATCCTGATTTCGTTGTTAATACGGTAAGGACAATAGATGGAAACACTGCTCAGTATGATGTCTATTATGGATTCCCTGGAAATAAGGAATTGACCAATAAAGCTGGAAAAAAGATTAAGAATCTTGACGCTATACTAAATTGCTTAGAGGCTGGCGAGGTTGCATACGATGAAAGGAGACGGGAGTATGAAATGCTTAAAAATTGAAAATGGCAAAGGTTTTTTTGCCCAATCAAATGGCAAAATGCAACCAATTGATAAGATGACAAAGGACGATATTCTTTATCTTCTTAGTGTTGCAACAAATTCAGAAAGCGAATTTGAAATGGACTCGCTTGAAAACCATGAATTGCTGAACGAGGCACATAAAATCATTTATAGGAGTTTATACTCCAAATTTTTTGAATTGCTCAGTAATAAGACAAGATTTATTGAGGAAAGCGCCTCAACGTATAAAGAGGCTCTTGATAAATATCAGGAACAACATATTACTGACTAAGCACATAGATTGACACAAGGAGCATTGCTTATGGATAACGAAAGCAAACTCAGACCTTTGTATCTTGGAAAAATATTATATGAGCAAACCGACGAGGAAAACTATCTTACGACTGCCCAACTGATTCAGATTCTTGAGGAGAAGTATGGCATTCATTCCCATAGAGCTACCATAGCTGCCGAAATTGAGTTGCTTAAGCAGTTTGGCCTGGATATTGAAACGGTGAAGTCTACCCAAAACAAGTATCATCTCGTAAGTCGTGAATTTGATATTGCAGAGTTAAAGTTGCTTATCGATGCGGTCGAATCGTCGAAGTTTATCTCTGCCAAAAAGAGTGAGCAACTGGTTGCAAAGATAAGCAAGTTTGCTGGATCCCATAAAGGAAACGAACTGAAAAGAAACATATTCCCAGAGGGACGCATTAAGCTGGTGAACGAACAGATTCTTCTGATTGTTGACGCAGTAAATGAAGCAATCAACTCGAATAAAAGGATTGCGTTCCAGTATTATCAGTACAACGTGCGTAAAGAAAAGAAAATCAAGAACGACGGAGATCAGTATGTTTTCAGTCCATACTACCTTGTATGGAATGGGGATTATTACTACATGGTCGGATATTCAGATAAGCATAAAAACATCGGTAGTTTTCGCATTGACCGAGTCTGCAAGCAACCCAGGGTTCTTGGAACAGACGCGGTTCCCAAGCCGGAGGATTTCGATATAAACGAATACCTTAACACGATGTTTAGAATGTACAACAGCGAGCGCTGCACCGTCGAACTGGTTTGTGACAACAGCGTAATGGACGCTATCATAGACCGGTTTGGTGAAGACGTAAGAACCTACGCCAATAATATGAATACATTCAGAGCAGAGGTCGAAATTGCAGCAAACCATGTGTTTTATAGTTGGGTGTTCGGATTTGGCGGAAGAGTAAAAATCAAATCCCCGGAAAATGTAAAGGCTGAGTACATCCAAATGGTAAAAGAAGCCGCGGATAATCTCGAGGCATAGGAGTGATACGTTTTGTTGGATACTTACACGGTGTCATTTTTCGGGCATCGAATGATAGACAATTTTCCGAAAGTTGAAGAATAAGTCGAGAAATTTGTTCGGGATTTGATTTGTGAAAAACAATATGTTTAGTTCCTTGTTGGTCGAGATGAAGATTTTGATCAAACTGCCGCTTCTACAGTTCGGAGAGGAAAGCGTGCTGTGCGAGACGACAGCAGTGTCCTTGTCAGGATTACGCCTTATCCAAAGGCAGAATATGAGGATAATACGGAGTCTCTCGACTCTTATTATGACGAGGTTGAAGTTTGCCAAGAATCATGCTCGGCACATTTTAAGGCTGCTATTACCATCAAAAATATAATTAAACGAGGTGACGAACAGAATCGCCACCTCGTTTTGCTTTTCTACAAACCTATTGCATTTCTATTTTGCCTGAGTATAATAACATTATGGGATTTCAAATCCCATATAGAAACAGAGGTGCTGATATGAGAACAAAGAATCAAGAGACTCTAGACAGGATATTGAAGTTCGTAAACAAGTATTATCAGGAGTATCACAGTTCTCCTACGATCAATGATGTTGCTGAAGGCGTTGGCGTTGCCAGATCCACTACGCATCGCTACCTTCAGGAGCTGAGTGACCGCAACCTGATTGATTACGGCAGAGGTATCTTGTCTGCTCCCCAGAGCGCCAAAATGAAAACGGCCTATGTATCCGCCCCGTTAGTAGGTTCTATTCGCTGCGGCAATCCGGAGGATGAGGAAGAGTCGATTGAGGAATATGTCAGCCTCCCGGTCTCTATGTTTGGCAAAGGAGATTTCTACATTCTCCGCGCCAAAGGCGATTCCATGGTGGATGCCGGAATTGACGAGGACGATCTGCTTGTTATCGAGCGCAATTGCCCTGCTCTCGAGGGGGATATAGTCGTTGCGCTGGACGAGGACAACCAGAATACGCTGAAGCGATACGCCGGCTACGACAAGGACAGTGGGTATTATATCCTCGAATATGAAAACGAGGCTCGATACCCGGGCAAAACAATAAAGGTGCGGAGCTTTCAGGTACAAGGCGTTGCTCGGCACGTAATAAAATCACTCTAAACAATAATCTAATGTCGATGGGAGATGTGTTGTTTTGAATGCGAAAGATGTTAAATGCCCGATTTGCGGCACAGTCAACAGAAGTCTCGATTTAGATGAGACCGACGGATGGATGGAATGTGAACACTGCCATAACGCCGTTCAGATATTGGAGTACGCTAAAAGCAGGCGTGTTCCGGTATATCAGATGGCGGATTGCAATCTCCTCGTTCCGTTGAGCAAAAAAAGATAAAAGGAGTATGGCGATGCTGGAGGATTGGACGATTTACTCTTGGTATTGCCCAAACTGTAAGACGCAGGTAGCGGGGCTAAAAAACAAGAAAAATCAAATCAGAGTTATTTGCACAAAGTGCGGCGTTGAAATGGTTCGCACGGTTGTAAGCAGGCGGCATGATGTGATTGATATGTTCGCGCCGTCAGGAATGGAACATAGCGAACTGGAATTGAGGGAGTATTGATATGACGATGTTAGAGGCTTTTGTAAAAGAGCGCAACGAGGCGCTGTTCAGCCTTGACCGAAAGAAGATCGAGGCCTACATGATCAAATATGGAGAAACGGAAATTGCGCAGACACCCGATGTTGTTTTCTGGGCATCCGTGTACAAGGCCATTTGCGGTGTCAAGGATGCGCCGGAAGCCATTGTAAGCAAGGCAAAGGCATGGCTGCATGAGCACGGTATGAGCCCTTATCTGGCGGGGTGATAGATTTCTCCCCCCCCTGATTTGTTTGAAGAACATCGAAGCGAGTTCCTATAACAACTGAATCTACGACATCACGACGGAACGGTCGGGCTGAAACAGGGCCGCACTAAATCCGCTTCCAGGTCACTTGATCGTGGGCAACCGCCCGAACATGAACCGGTAGTTATTCCAGACATATGTGAGAGGCCACCGGCAAGGTAAGACACTATAGTTCTATCTATAGGTCTGCCTTGTCGGTGGCTTTTTTTGTTTTTCACCGACATCACAAATACATATTCGCAGCCTGAAGTACAAGGGCCAAGGATACAAATACGCTGATTTCAAACTCTTTTGAAAAAGCAGTATGGGTACCCTTAGATTTCTGCGCCCTTTTTCAGGCAGGCAGAATCGGGAGTCCTTTTCGCCAGCGTAGTTGTGTCCTTTGGACCGCAGCAGGCGGAAAGGACTTTTTATGTGCGACCAGTGGCTCTGCTATATCGCTGAATACCCGTGATCTCCGAATTTTTGACTTTCACCCAAATTCAAAAATTCAAAGGAGATTACGACAAATGGGATTTAATTATGGACTCGAAAAGAGAAAGTTCACCGAGGAGTGGAAGAAGCTCTACCGCGAATATAAAGCTGCCGGCATGAGCGAAGAGGATATTCAGGATATCTATGCGTTCGACCTGAATGTGTTCAGGAAAAACAGGACGGAGTTCCAGCGCACACAGCCCCTCTCAGAAAGCTCCTGTGACGACGGAGCCGAACAGGGTGAATCTATGTCTGCCCTATTAAAAAAGTTCTCCAGCGCGCTTTCTGCGTGCGACAAGTATTCTTTCCAAAGTGACCCCCGCTTTGCGTGGGTTGATGAAATGGAGAATGACGAATTATATCGGAAGATTATTTCTCTGCCCGAAAGAGATATAGACCTGCTGACGCTGATCGCATTTGAAGGCTATTCACAGCGGGAGGTTGCAGAAATTCGCGGCATTGCCCCCGCCGCAATCTGCAAAAAGATCGCAAAACTCAAAAAAATTCTGTATGGGGGTTAATTTTTGCCTGTTTTCGTTGCCTACCAAGTGAAGGGATTATTTCGAAAGCAAAGGAGCAACAGAATATGAACCATTTGAGCGAGAAGAACTCCGTTTTGAATAGACCGATGTATTTGTGCCTTTGCCCGGTTTGCCTTGGTCAGTTCCTCGACACAGGAATCTATAAGATCGTGCGGGAGAATCACGGACAAGCAAAAGAGCGCTGTGATTTCTGTAATTATCGCAACGGGTACGATTTCATCATCTACTCCAAAGCGGAAAAGAAAGATGAGGTGGCAGACGAATGGCAATGAAAAAGTCTGAGCTGAGAGAACTGTACTTGATGATGTTTCCGGAGTATCCGGACATCGTGAACATCACTCAGCTCCAATCGATGCTTGGTATCAGCCGCCATCTTGCCTATGACTTGATCAATGACGGGTATATCAGAGGCCTGAAAATCGGAAATGCTTTCCGGATACCTAAGGTCAATGTCATTGAGTATGTCATGGATCAGGGAAAAAGTGCGATTTGAACTCCGTTTTGATAATCGCATATTTGAGTATCTCCCACCGACCGAATAAAATATAGATGTCGGTGGGAGATGCCTGTATACAATTCAATGATTCCGGAGGTAATAAAATGGTATCAGGAACTCTTGCGCTGAAGAACGGCTACTATTATGCCGTTCTCAGCTATCAGGACGCAGCAGGAAAACGCCATCAAAAATGGGTATCGACAGGATTGCCCCAAAAAGGCAATAAGCGCCGGGCAGAACAGGAACTTATTCGTATTCGCAGCGAATTTGAGATTCCTCCGGCTGCTGGAGAATTAAACTCCAATATGCTCTTTGCAGACTATTTGGATCAATGGCTTGAGGTTGTCAGAGCGAGAATCAAGCCCGCAACATTCGGCTCGTATCAAGGGATGGTCAAAAGCACGATTGGCCCGTATTTCCGCAAAAAAGAGCTAACCTTAAAAGAGCTGGAGGCTCGGCACATCCAACAGTTTTATACGGAGAAGCTGAAAACCGTCACCCCGAATTCCGTTATCCACTATCATGCGGTGATTTACCAGGCTTTGAAGTATGCGATGAAAACCGACATGGTACCGCAGAATGTTGCTATGAAGGTGGATAGGCCGAGGAAGAACTCGTTTCAGCCGACCTTTCTTGACGCAGAGCAAATGCAGAAGCTGTTTGAGGTTGTCAAGGGAACGCGGCTGGAGCTTCCGGTTTTGGTTGCTGCTTTTTATGGACTGCGCCGTGGTGAGGTGCTCGGGCTAAAGTGGGATGCGATCGATTTCAATCGCGGAACGCTGACCATCAAACGAACAGTCACTGAAGCAACGATCGACGGCACCATGAAGATCATCGAGCAGGATTCTGCTAAAACCAAATCGAGCCTGAGAACGCTTCCCCTGGTGGGGAGCTTCCGCGACTACTTTCAAAAGGTAAAAGAGGCCCAGGAGCTAAACAAGAAGGTTTGCGGCAATTGCTATAACTACGAGTACGACGGTTATGTCTTTGTGAATGAGCTGGGAGAGCGTATGCGCCCGAACTATTTGACGGAGTACTTTCCTAAGTACATAGCAAAACACGGGATGCCGAAGATGCGGTTTCATGATCTTCGCCATAGCTGCGCCAGCTTGCTGCTAGCCAACGGCGTGCCGCTGAAGCAAATCCAGGAATGGCTCGGTCACTCGGATTTCAGCACGACCGCCAATATTTATGCCCATCTCGACTACAGATCCAAAATATCCTCGGCACAGGCCATGGAGCAGGGAATGCTTCTTCCGAGGTCAGATGATTTCGGGAGCCGCTGGGAAAATGTAACCGAGCAGGGCAAGATAACAGAACCGGATTTGAACCCGGGTTTTTGACTAAAAAAACACGCTGTTCTAACACAAAAACGGCCAATTCTAACGCCGTTCCAACGCGAAAATCGGAAAATTCAAGGAGTCGGACAAAAAAGGAAAGTCCAGCAAACCCTTGAGTTTACTGGACTTTTTTGGCGGAGAGGATGGGATTCGAACCCATGTGCGATTGCTCGCAAACTGATTTCGAGTCAGCCCCGTTATGACCACTTCGATACCTCTCCGTGTATGTCAAACACGGTCAGAACACCTTGAACCTCAAAAAAGAGGAAAAACCAAAATGTTAGAACGGCGTGTTAGAACAGCGAAATATTTAGTTTTTAGAACCCGCGAAAACCCTTGAAAACAAAGGGAAACGGGTGGACGAAAAAGCCTAAGCTGCGGAGGATTTCGAGTCTTGTTCGCACTTGGCATTTCCGTGTCTGCTGTGGTCGGTGACGGCAGCTTTGGAAACGGCGAAAGCCCTTGTGCTGCAACGGATTTTGGACGCGCCGACCGGTATTGACCAGCTCCATATCAGAAAAAACCTGAGTTCAAATTGAAATGAGAAATGCCCCAAAACGACCAGCTTTTTGCACGCTGGCAAGAAAATACGCAAGAAGAAAGCCCTTGTCCGGTATGGCTTTGCGAGCGGCCTCCCGGATAAATGCAAGAAAAACCGGCTCAAAACAAATCACACGAAGCACCCTTTCGGACCGAAACACAGAAAGGAGTCTTCGTTATGAAATACGACGCCAAGGAATTCAAAAGATACCCAGAGATTATGAGCAAGGAGCAGATGCGGATCGCCTGTCACATCAGCAAACGGACGGCTCTCTATCTTCTCCAATTCAACCTGATTCCCCACACCTTCACCGGCAAGAAAACCCGCTGCTACGCCATCAAAAAGAGCGATGTGATCGCTTTTATGAACGACCGTGAGGTCAACCCGGAAAAATACATAGCGCCGAAGAACTGGTACAAATACGGAGGCGAAATAGTTCGGCCCTATAAAATTCGCATCCAACCGCCGTGCGCCAAGGACGAGAAGAAGCTCCGGCGCTACTATGAGAGCAAGCTGGCTGCGCTGCCGGATGTGATGGATGTGGCCGCCGCCGTGGACTTCACAGGCTATAACCGACGCACCGTCTGCCAATGGATTCGCGTGGGGAAGCTGAAGGCGCTGTCGCTGCTGCAGAAGTACATGATCCCCAAATGCTATCTCATCGACTGGCTCTGCTCAGACGATTACAACAACACAAACCGAAAATCCCGCCGGCATATCGATATGCTTTGGGAGGCGCAGAAATGGAGAGATTGATGCGGACATTTTCCCTTGTTTTCTCAAAAAGAGGCACAGGGGCATCATTCCCTTGGCGTCTGTTGAAAAAACGCCGATTCTGTGATACTATAATAACAATAAGCCGAGCGTTTGCTGAAGCCACCGAAAAGCCGGGAGGGAACAAAAATGAGCAGTAATTTCCTCAACGATGAAAACAAGGGCGATATCATCATTTACCAGTCTGAAAGCGGCGAGACAAAAATTGATGTCCGGTTTCAGGATGAAACTGTCTGGCTGACACAGGCACAGATGGAGGAGCTTTTCCAATCTTCCCATGCAAATGTGGTTGAGCACATCAAAAACATCTATTCCGAAGGTGAGCTGGACGAAAGTTCAACCTGTCGGAAATTCCGACAAGTTCGCCGCGAGGGAAATCGCAATGTGGAGCGCGAAAGACTATATTATAACCTGGACATGATCATCTCTCTGGGCTATCGCATCAGGTCCTCCATTGCAACGCAGTTCCGCCGCTGGGCTACCGAGCGCTTGAAGGAGTACATGATCAAGGGCTTCGCCATGGATGATGAGCGCCTGAAGAATCTCGGCGGCGGCAGCTATTGGAAGGAGCTTCTTGACCGCATCCGGGACATCCGTTCCTCCGAAAAGGTGATGTACCGTCAGGTCCTCGACCTCTACGCTACTAGCGTGGACTATGACCCCAAAAGCGCCGAGTCGGTGGCTTTTTTCAAAATGGTGCAGAACAAGCTGCACTATGCCGCCCATGGCCATACCGCCGCAGAGGTGATTTTTGAGCGAGCCGATGCCGAAAAGCCATTTATGGGGCTTACCGCATTTTCCGGGGATTTTCCCACGGCGAAGGATATTGCTGTTGCAAAGAACTATCTCTCTGCGGACGAACTGAAGATACTGAACAATCTCGTTTCCGGATATTTTGACTTTGCGGAAATTCAGGCGATGCGCCGCCGGCCCATGTGCATGAGCGATTATGTAGAGAACCTGGACCGCATCCTTGCCTCCACCGGAGAAGCCCTGCTTACCGACGGGGGAACCGTAAGCCACACGCAGGCGATGGAGCAGGCAAAGGCGGAATACAGGAAATATCAGGTGCAGAATCTTTCTCCCGTGGAGGAGGAATATTTGCAGACCATTCGCAGCATCGAGAAGGCGGCAAAAGAGGGCGAAAAACGCTGACTCTGAAATGCCTTCACAGGGAAGTGATCCTCTTTGGGCCGGTATACTGCGGGTATGGATAGGGGCTGTCGTAAATATTCACAGGAGATTGTATATGGGTAACGAACAAGCGGAGATCGATGGCCTCCGCTTGCTTTATATGTTGGCTTCTGTAATTAGTCTGGAATCGATTCCTTGATTAAAGTCGACAATGCGCTTCCTTTTTGATGGTTTATGAGCCCCACGCCAAAAATGCAGACCTACTCTGGGCATGTGGCTTATGTGCGGGATTCACCGGGATCGACAACTACATACAGAAAGAAAATAAGGGCTTATCGGCTGACAGCGCTCTACCATGCGCTGTTGACGATAGGCCCTTATTATCCTGCTGCCGGACTGGCACCGTGAGATATGGCGTTTTACGGTCAAAAGAATGCGTTTCACCGTGAAACGCATTCATGAGGAAAAAACAGATTTCTTTTTGTCTCTCTCAATATATCTCGATATCTCATGTACCGAGGTATCATAAGTTTTGCGGAAAAGATTTATTCCGGCTCTTTTACTAGATATTCAGCCAAATAGGCTGGGACACAGTTGATCCAGAAGGTATACAGCCAGTCGACCTGAATGGTTTTGGAATCCAGATAATACTTTTCAAAATAGCGCGTAATACCACACATGAAGAAACGGAGCACTTCTCTCAATTCCGGCGTTATCGCACCCGGAAAATGGTTCCATTTCAGCAGCCTTACAAGATCCTCAACGCCCTTGTTTTCTATTTCGGAGCGCAGGTCATTCTGCCCGTAATAGGATAGAGCGTTTCCGAAGCCCTTGAGGGTGCCGTTATAAAGAAAGTTGTCCTTGCAGCAAGTAAAAAACGTTTCGAGAGAGTTTCGCTTCCCATCCGTATACCACAGAGGCTCGACAGTTATCCGATAGAGATAGGCAAGCAACTCGTTTTTATCCCGAAAGTGATTGTAAAACGTCCTGCTGCTAAGACCGGAGAGCCCCACGATATCCCCGACAGAAATACTCTCAAAGGAGTTGCTCTCAAGCAATTCCCTCAAAGCCAATGCAAATCTCTCTTTTGTTGATGGCAGAGCTTTCACGGTACCCCCCCAGTTTCTGTTAGCATAATAAAATTTTAACACAGTTTTTGCAGAAATACAAGAAATGAACGATTTGATAACGGCTCAAAACGGGAGAATTAAATTCAGAAAAAAGGATAATTATGAACTAATACAGAAAAGTGGAAGATTGTGAATGTATTTTGCCCCATGTTTGTTTTAAAATTAACACATCAAACGTGTGAGTCATGACGCACAACAAATCAATCAGACAGGAGGTAATTGAATTGGAGACATACAAGAGCAATTACATTCAGAAAAACTACGTGGAAGGCAAGGTCATTATTATCACCGGCGCCTCCAGCGGCTTCGGCAAGCTGACTGCAAAGCGAGCCGCAGAGATGGGCGGCAAGATCGTTCTGGCGGCACGCAGCGAAGAGAAGCTGAAGGAGACCGTGGCGGAGATCAAGGCGGCGGGCGGTGAGGCCAGCTACATCGTAACAGACGTGGCGAAAAAGGACGATGTTTTCGCAATGGCTAAATTCGCGGTAGATACCTACGGCAGGATCGATGTGCTTGTTAACAACGCCGGGACGATGCCGCTGGCCTTTTTCAGTGAGCATGAGCAGGCGCTGGACAAATGGGAACAGTGCATCGACATCAGCATCAAGGGCACTATTTTCGGCATCTCCGCCGTCTATGACCAGATGATCAAGCAGGGACAGGGACAGGTGATTAATGTCTCCTCCATCTACGCCAACTTCCCCGTTGCGGGCGCAGGCGTGTATCAGGTCGCAAAGATGGGCGTGCAGTATCTGGCGGAATCTCTGCGCAGCGAGTGTCAGGGCAAAATCAAGGTCACGACCATTAAGCCCACCGGCTTTATGAAGACCAACCTTTCCAGCAGCGTGGTCGATCAGATGGCAATGATGCCCGCAGTGGCAGGCCCCCTTGAAATCCTCAGCAACTGGGTAGAAGAGGCTCCGCTGCGTCCCGATTTCCATGACATCAACAGCATGACCTACAACGATCCTGATCCACAGGTCTTGGCGGACAATATTATTTATGCCATCAATCAGCCTTGGGGTGTCAGCATCGGTGATCTGACCGTGCGCGCTTCAGGCGAATCCTTTGTCATTTGATTAGGAGGTGTTTCGATGAACAGCTATAGAACCGAAAACTACATAAAAGACAAGGTCATTGTCATCACCGGCGCTTCCAGCGGTTTCGGCAAAGAGACCGCAAAGAAGGCCGCCGAGTTGGGCGGAAAGGTCGTTCTGGCCGCGCGGCGTGAGGAATTGCTCCGGGAAATTACGCAGGAGATCCGTGAAAGCGGCGGCGAGGCTTCCTACATCAAGACCGATGTTCGTGTGAAAGATCAGGTCAATGCCATGGCGAAGTTCGCCGTGGACACCTACGGACGCATTGATGTGCTGGTCAATGATGCCGGCACAATGCCGCTTGCCTATTACAGCGAACACGCAATTGCCATGGAAGCATGGGAGCAAAGCATTGCTACCGCGATCAATGGTACACTGTACGGCATCGCGGCGGTCTATGACCAGATGATTGAGCAGGGGCAGGGACATATCGTGAACATTTCCTCCATCCTCGGCAACTATCCCGTGAGCGGTTGCGGGGTCTATAATGTGACAAAGGCCGCCGTCAGAATGCTGGGCGACAGCCTGCGCGTAGAATCCCGCGGGAAAATCAAAGTTACCAACATCAAGCCCACATCCGTGGCAAATACGGGTCTGGTCTCTACAGAAGTAGATTATAATGCAGGTCTGTCCGGCATTTACGGGAAAATCATTGACGCATTTATGGGGTTGGCGATCCCCGATCGTCTTGACACGGAGAGCATCCATTGCTTTGACTTTTCTCCGTCTATTCTGGCGGACAACATCATTTACGCCATTGACCAGCCTTGGGGCGTGAATATCAGTGAGCTGACTGTCCGCGCTTCCGGTGAAGCCATGTTTGTATAAGGAGGTCACATCATGAGCCATAAATTTTTGGAGCCTATTAAAATCGGTAATCAGACCGTGAAAAACAGAGTGATGTTCCTTGCGATGGCAAAGAATATTTCTAATTTCGACGACAGCGTATCCGCAAAAGACATCGCCTATGTGGAATCGGTCGCCGCGGGCGGCGTGGGGCTTCTTGTTCCCGGCGCAATGATCGTAGACCCGGAGTGGCCTTCTGTGCTGCCCTTGCAGCCGGGCATTTATGATGACCGCTTTATCCCCGGGCTTCGCAGGCTGGTGCTTGCTGCCCATAAGTACGACGCAAAGATCCTGTTCCAGCTTTGGCATCCCGGCGCAACCAACTATTCCGGCATTGATCCGAAGACTGTGGACGAGCTGACGAAGGACGAGATCCACGCCATTCAGGACAAGTTTGTGGCCGCTGCCAAGCGTGCTATGGCCGCCGGTGCGGACGGCATCGAGTTCCAAACCTGTCATGGCTATCTGGCCTGCCAGTTCATTTCTCCTCTGTTCAATCACCGCACTGATGAGTACGGCTGGAATAAGGTAGAGGATCGCACCCGTTTTGCCACGGAGATTTTGACCCGCATCCGCAAGGTCATCGGACCGGATAAAATCATCTCCGTGAAAATGCAGGGCTTTGACTACCCCAAGAGTGAAGGTCCCAACGGCAACGACGGAATCACGCCGGAACAGGCCGCCGAGGTCGCTCCCTATCTGGAAAAGGCCGGTGCGGATATGATTGCAGTGTCCGCCGGCGGCACAATATATCATCAGGACGATATTATGTCCGGCGATGTGCATCGTGCCGAAGGCTGGAAGGTTCCTGCTGCTACCATGGTCAAGAATGCTGTTTCCGTTCCCGTAGTAGCTACCGGCAGCATCCGTCACCCGGATTTCGTGGATCAGATCATCAATGACGGCAAGTGCGACATGGTCGGCATGGGCCGCGGCATTCTGGCTGAGCGCGAATGGGTAAAGAAGTGTGCCGAAGGTCGCGAGGATGAGCTTCGCTACTGCATCTCCTGCATGAATTGCTTCAATGTCAATCCGTTCAGCTATGAGCAGACGAACTGCTCCGTGAACCCCTTTGCCCTGCGCGAAGGCTCCAAGCGCCCCATCGTTCAGGACGGGGACGGCCGTCTGGTGGCGGTCATCGGCGCAGGCCCCGCGGGCATGGAAGCTGCGGTCACGCTCAAACAGCGCGGCTTTGACGTGGTGGTGTTCGACAAACGCGATGAGATCGGCGGTAACCTCCATGTTGCAAAGAAGCCCCCCTTCAAGGGCAAATTTGAGTGGGCTATCGACTATTATAAGTCCATGGCAAAGAAGCTGAATATCACGATGAAGCTGGGGAAGGAGGTCACGGCGCAGGAGGTTCTGGCTCTCAAACCCTATTCCATTCTGGTTGCAACCGGCAGCAACGTCATTTCCATCCCACTCGAGGGGCTGGATCAGGTACAGACGGTTCAGGCGCACGACGTGCTTGCCAACGACATGCAGTTTGCAAACAAGAAGGTCGTTGTCATCGGCGGTGGCATTACCGGGCTGGAGACTGCGCTGTATATCAACCGTCAGGGCACTAATCAGGTTTCCGTGGTGGATATGCTGCCCGAATGGCCGGTGGATATGCTGGATATGCGCTATCAGAACGAAGCGCTGCTGGAGGTCCGCCACTGCAACGATCAGGGTGTTGCCCTATTTTATAATAACAAGGTTGTGAAATTTGCCGACGGCAAGCTGTTCATTGAGAGCACCAAGGACGGCGAGGTGAAGGAGCTTCCCGCAGACGTGATCGTTCTGTCCGTGGGTGTGAAGCCCAACGACGCACTGTGGCAGGAGCTGCTTGCTTCCGGCCATCCCAGCGTCTGGAAGGCGGGCGATGCCATCGCCACCGGCAAGATCAACAAGGCAGTCCTCCACGGCAGCAAGTTCGGCTACAGCCTGAACTGAAGCATAGTAAGGCGCTGTTCTTGCACACCCTTTAAAAAGATACGATAATCAACATGGCAATGCCCGGCTCCAAAACAGAGCCGGGCATTGTGCTGCATATTGCTTTACCAGCTTTTACGGTAAGCCGGAGCGACGTCGTAGTACTCTTCCATGCCCGTCCTTACAGCCTCGTGGAAGTCGAAGGCGGCATTTGAACAGCACCAGTCCAGGAGAGTCGCCTTAGCGATTTGTATAGAATATTTCACCAAAATCTCCGGCTTGCCAAGGTTCCTTATGATGCCGTTCTTCTGGCAGTTGGATAAGAGCTTGTAGTACAGTTCATTGTAAGCGTCGACAAAATCGAAGATACCCAGCCTTTCATCCACCTCAAGCTTCAGGAGGGTCTTACAGTAGTTGACGTTGTCCTTTGTCCACATGGGCGTGTGCAGCGCAAAAATGTATATCATGCGCTCGAAATCATTGTCCAAAAAAAGTATTTCCGACGGCTCAATATTGCTTTCCAGAGAAGCGTCGCGCATGGTCCACATAATCAAGTCCTTTTTGTCGGAAAACAGAGAATAAAAACGTGTCCTCGAAACGTTGGCCGCGGCGCAGATACTGTTTACGGATGTCTTTTCATATCCGTTGGCGTTGAACAGCTCAAGCGCTTTGTCCGCCAATTTATTCCTCACATCCACGGGTTTACTCATAGCGGTTTTTGTCCCTCCTCGCGGTACAAATTCTAAAAAATGTTCGCGCGTTCCGCAAACAAGCAGGGCGTGTGTTCAAACGCTTAACACCTTTTTTGTAGCTATTATAGAACATTCCCAGGCGGTATTGCAACTTTTTTAACACAGGCGTATTTTGATTTCAGATTCCGGCGATAGGCGGATAATGAATAATACGGAGGGAATGACTATGAGCAACAAATACCCGAATCTCATTAGATGGGCTGATTGGCTGGATAATATCTATCCTGGTCAGGAGGGAAATAACGACGAGAGCGAAAGCGTACAGTTCCTGCTGCATTTCTGCTCCGACGAGGACGCCCGCATAGCGATGATGTGCGAGCCCTTCTTCAAATCGCTCGACGAAATAGCCGAGGCGAACAACGTGATCGTCGAGGAAATTGCTTCCACTCTTGAAGAGATGAGCATGAAAGGCCTGATCATGTGCTCGTCGCTGTCCGGCGTGCTCAAATACCGCCGCTGGCCCTGGCTGCCTGGCATCCTTGAGTTCGTCGTCCTGGACAAGGAGATAGACCCCGAGCTGCTGAAATACGCCTCGGATTTCTACGAGGAGCGCATCCGTCTCACGGACATGACCGCCATGCCCTTTGAGAAAAGAGCGCACGGCGGGCTCAGGACAATACCGATAATGGAGTCCGTGGCCGCCAAATCCACGATCATGCCCTTCGAGGAGCTGAAGCCCTTCATAGACAAGGCCACCAAGTTCTCCGTCGCGAACTGCGCCTGCCGCACGGCTACGCGCGCTCTGGGCATGGGCTGCGAGCACACGCATATAGACACCTGCATCCAGCTTGACGACTACGCAGACTACGGCATCCGTACCCAGAGAGCCAGGGAGATCTCCAAGGAGGAGGTCTACGAAATACTCAGAAAGATGGAGAAGGCTGGGCACGTCCACCAGGTGTTCAACACCCAGGGGCACGACACCACCTGCTTTATCTGCAACTGCTGCGGCTGCGGCTGCGCCTCTCTGCGCACGGCCAATATGCTCAACCTGCAGATGAACATGGCCTCCAACTTTGTCGCCAAGGTGGATCCCGAAAAGTGCGTGGCCTGCGGCGCGTGCGTCGAATCCTGCAACGCCAACGCGCTCACCCTCGGCACGAATTTCTGCGAGGCGGAGTGCGAAACCAAGAACCTTCCGGACTACATGGACACCAACTGGACGGAGGAGTTCTGGGATATGGATTACCTCAAGCGGAAGATGGTAAACAAGAGCGGCAGTGCTCCCTGCAAGGCCGCCTGCCCCGCGCACATATCTATCCAGGGCTATATCCGCAAGGCCGCAGAGGGCAAATACGACGAGGCGCTCAAGGTCATCAAGAGGGACAATCCCTTCCCCGCAGTCTGCGGGCGAATCTGTCCGCATGACTGTGAAAACGAATGCACCCGCGCCCGCGTCGACGAGGCCATGGCCATCGACGACATCAAGAAGTTCATCGCCGACAAGGAGCTCGAGGAGGGGAACCTCTACGTACCGGAGAAAAAAGACAGCTACGAGGAAAAGGTAGCCGTAATAGGCGCCGGCCCCGCCGGAATGACCGCCGCGTACTATCTCGCGGTGGAGGGCTATCCCGTCACGGTGTTCGAGAAGAACGCGGCTCCCGGCGGTATGCTGAAGTTCGGCATACCCTCCTTCCGACTCAAAAAAGACGTCATAGACGCGGAGATCGAGGTTCTGCGCAGGCTGGGCGTGGAGTTCAAATGCGGCGTCGACGTCGGCAGGGACGTGACTATAGAGCAGCTTCGTGAGCAGGGCTACAAGGCCTTCTACGTCGCCATCGGCGCGCAGGCCAGCCGTAAGCTCGGCATTGAGGGCGAGGAGCTCATCGGCGTCCAGGGCGGCATCAACTTCCTTCGCGGCGTGAACGAGGGCGTCATCTCCTCCGTTGAGGGCGACACCGTGGTGATAGGCGGCGGAAACGTGGCCGTAGACGTGGCTCGCGCCGTAATGCGTCTCGGCAACCGCAATGTCAAAATGGTCTGCCTCGAAAAGGACGAGGAAATGCCCACCGTTCCCGACGAAAAGGACGAGGCTCTGGCAGAGGGAGTGGAGATTTGCAACAGCTGGGGTCCGAAGCGCATCATTGGCGAAAACGGTCGCGTCACGGGCGTGGAATTCATGCGCTGCGTGTCCGTATTTGACGAAACCGGCAGGTTCAGCCCCGTTTACGACGAGAATGACACCGTTATCATGCCCTGCTCCAACGTGTTCACCGCGATCGGGCAGTCGATTGTGTGGGGAGATCTCCTGAGCGGCACCAAGGCCAAGGTTGAGGACTTCAGAGTCGTCAATGTTGCCAAGATCTCCTATCAGACCGCCGAGGAAGACATCTTCGCCGGCGGCGACTGCGCGATGGGCCCCGGCTTTACCATCGACGCCATTGCAACCGGCAGGTCCGGCGCTATTTCCGTGCACAGGTACGTCCAGGGCAAGAACCTTCTCATTCGCCGCGAGCGCGAGTACAAGCCCTTTGATAAGGAGCTCGGGGATTACAGCGGCTTTGACAAGCAGCCCCGTCAGCGTCCGCACCACGCCGCCGCGAGCAAGGCGCTCGAGACCATGGACGATACCCGCGCCACATTTACAGAGGAACAGCTTAAGAAGGAGGCCGCCCGCTGCATGGGCTGCGGCGTTACCGTAGTAGACGAGAGAAAGTGCCTCGGCTGCGGCGTCTGCACCACCAAGTGCGAGTTCGACGCCGTAAAGCTCTACAAGGTTCACGACGCTGTGCCGCCCACCTCGCCCGACGCCTGGGCCGCCGCGCTGGGCGCAAATATCGCGGAGCGGACGAAGCGCATCGCGGCCAATTCACCCAAGACGGACGAGCAGGACTGCAGCGACTCCGGTACTGCCAGTATGATGTTCAAGAAACACGAAAGTGAAAAGCAGGACAACGCCAATGCATGAATTAGGAGTAGTTCTTAATATGCTCGATACCCTTGACGCCGCAGCCAAACGGTACGGGGTATCCCGCATCGCATCCGTAAGTGTGGATGTCGGAGAGATGACCGGCATAGTCCCCGTGTACATGCACGGGGTCTGGCCGGAGGCCGTAAACGGTACCATCTGCGCGGGCTCAGAGCTCTACATCAATATGGTGAAAGCCATCGCCCACTGCGCCGACTGCGGCAAGGACTACGAGGTCATGGAAAACGCCAGGGACGACGTCCCCATGTGCCCGTTTTGCGGCAGCACCCGCTGGACGCTCAAGCAGGGCGACCAGCTGGTAATCAAAGAAATCGAGGTAGCGGAAGAATGACAAATGGCAAAGTGCGAGTCATCGAAATAAAGCAGAGCGTATTTGAAAACAACGACCGGGAGGCGGACCGGGTCAGGGCGCAGCTCAAGAAGGAGCACACCTTCCTCCTGAACCTCATGTCCAGCCCCGGCAGCGGCAAGACTACCACGCTCAAGGCGACCATCGCACGCCTCAAGAATAAGCTGCGCATCGGCGTCATGGAGGCCGACATCGACTCGGACGTGGACGCGCTCGCCATCGCCGAGACGGGCGTCAGGAGCATCCAGCTACACACCGGCGGCATGTGCCACCTCGACGCGGGCATGACCGAGCAGGGGCTCCGTGAGCTCGGCGCCGCCGACCTCGACCTCGCGATACTCGAGAACGTTGGCAACCTCGTCTGCCCGGCGGAGTTCGACACCGGCGCGGTCAAGAATGTCGCAATACTCTCCGTGCCCGAGGGCCACGACAAGCCGCTCAAGTACCCGCTGATGTTTGAGGTGTGCCAGGCGCTGATCATAAACAAGATCGACGTCCTTCCCTACTTCGACTTCAACATGGACAAGGTGCGCGAGTTCGCGCACAAGCGCAACCCGGATATCGAGATATTCCCGATAAGCGCCAAGACCGGCGAGGGCGTGGACGCCTGGTGCAACTGGCTCGAGGCACAGGTAAGAGCTTGGAACGAATAAACTGAACAGCTGAACGCATAGCAGCGCATGAGCACCACCTCATGCGCTGCTATACCTATAAGCGCGGGCTGCGTGTCTTTAACCGCGTGAAACTCCCTTTTCCCACTTTGACACTGTTTGGCGGACTACGTTCAGCCGCGCGGCAAGCTCTTCCTGCGTAAAGCCTTTCTGCCTGCGCAGAGTTTTCAAATTTTCAGACAACATGTTTTTTACCTCCTTGCGGCATAAATACACGCCCCGTTGCCGCAAGCAACGCATAATAACAAAGCTCCACGGCAAACACCGTGGAGCTTTGAAACGATCGTTCTTCTCGGAAATATGCAAGTCCTAGCGCGGCAGGCGGCTCGTTCTCGCGCTTTTTGCGCATGGAAACGGCAACGAGCACGATGATGGTGACAAGGTACGGGAGCATCTTGTAAAGCTCCATCTGCAAATCTGTTTTTCGCACATTGGGCTTTTCCTTCGGGTTGCGCCATCATGTGGATGATGATAGAAACCCGCACGGCGGGCGCAAAAGGAGGAAGAATATGTACAACAGATTCGCAGAAAAGCGCAGGCGGTATCTGCGCGAGTACAGAGACGGCATCTACACGGGGATGCTGCTGACCGGCAAGCTGGACGAGCATCTCGAGGAAATCGGCGACACGGCACAGGAGATGTTCGATCGGTTGGTCGCGCAGATGAAGAAAGCCGAAGGTGTCACTGAGCGGCTGAAAGCCGAGAATCAAATGGAATGGGTGGGACGGATGAACAGCATCCGCAGCCGCGCGGAGGAGGTTGTCCTTTCTGAACTGGTTTATTGCTGAGGTGTGGTGATGTTCAAGTATAGAAGAAATCGAGTGTTAGCACTCTGCGCCGGCGAGCGGCGGCTGCTGGTAAAGGCCCTGCTGTCCTTTCGGAACAAGCTGGTAGCAAGCGGCAAGCCCACCGAGGATATCAATGAGTTGCTGATCCGGCTGCTGCGGTAAAAACTGAATACGAGAAATGAGCGTCTGCTTCCGAAAAGAGGCAGGCGCTTATTTTTATGGCATCAATTTTGCAGCCACACCGATGAAATCCGGAATGGACATGGCATCAATTTTGATGCCATAGACGAAAAATGCCTCCATTTCGGAGCCACGAGCAGTCCTGCACAGGAAAATGGCTCCAATTTGGAGCCAAAACAAAAGAATTTTTCAAGGGGGTTAATTTTTTGGCCTTCTCGCTGCCTACCAAGTGAGGGGAACTTTGAAAAAGCTCTGCACAAGCTCGGCTTTTTATAATTTACCAGCTCAAAAGAAAAAATTTTGAAAAGCAGCGGGAAAATCCGAAAAAAATTCGGCAAAGGGAAAGTGAGAGGAGCTTCTAAGCTTCCCCCGTGTACCTCGACAACTGAATAGCCGTTACCGAGACAGATATGACTGTGCGACGACCGCAAAAGAGCGAGCACGGCGACGCCGCGGAGGCCCCGGGGCAGGCATATAAAAACGATATCGGAAGTACGGCACCAACCAAAAAACACAATTACCAGCGAAAGAAAGAAGGTGAAACACATGAACAAGCTACAACTGATCGATGCCGATACCCTGTATTACAAACCCCTTGCCCACCCCAAAATGCTCATCGACGGTGTTCTCTCCGACGGGCTCGCCATTTTAGCGGGTGACTCCAAGATCGGCAAGAGCTGGATGGTGCTGTGGCTGTGCCTGCAAATCAGCCGCGGCGAGGCGGTGTGGGGGCTGCCCACCAGAAAAACCGATGTGGTATATCTGGCTTTGGAGGATCGGGAATGGCGCGTTCAGCAGCGTATGCAGGAGCTGACGGACTCTCCACCGGAGAATCTCCGCTTCGGCTTTTCCTGTGGACAGCTGGGCGCGGAGCTGGAGGGGCAGATCGAGGAGACTCTGCGGGAATTTCCCTCCACGGGCCTGATATTCATCGATACCCTCCAAATGGTGCGGGACAATACTTCCGCAAAGGTCAATGCCTATGCCCAGGACTACAAGGATCTGTCCGGCCTGAAAAAGCTTGCCGATGACCACGGCATTTGCATCTTCGTTGTCCATCACACCCGAAAGGAGCGGGACAGCAGCAATATTTTCAATGATATGACCGGTTCCACAGGCATTTTGGGCGTGGCGGATACGGGGATGATTCTCCGCAAGGATGACCGCTTCGGCGATTGTGCCACCCTCTGCATTACGGGCCGGGATGTGGAGGAGAAGAAGCTGAAAATGCAGATGCGGGGCGTCCGATGGGAGATTACCGAGGCGCTCAGCGCCAAGGATTTGCGAAAGGAACGCATCCCGGACTTTGTTTTTCAGGTGGCGGATTTTCTCTTGGCGCACGGGCGGTTTCGGGGTACGGTGTCCCAGCTGCTTGCCGCCGTAGGTAATACGGAGCTGAAGCCCAACCTCGCCAGCAAGCATCTGACCCGCCATTACAGCGATGTGCTGCTGCCTCTGGGAATCACCTACGAGTATCGTAAAACGGCGGCTGCCCGGTTGGTGCTTTTGGAGCTGCATGACGGTGCTGACGGTTATGACGGTTCCTCCGGGAGCGAGAGACTTGTGTCACTGTGGAAACAGAATGACGGAACCTTCCGGCTTCCCCAAGCATCGTCACAAGCGTCATCTGCGTCATGGGAGGAGGCGGAGGACGATGAGGAATTGCCGCTTTAAGGGGTGCGGGGCTATACACCGCTTTTTATCCGTAAGGATAACGAGCATGGGATTTGTGTAGCCCTGCGGCACCCAAATCCCCCGTATCTGCCGATACGAAAGGGGCGCGCCCCTGTAACCCCGCTGAAAGGATGTGATATCTATGCGGAATCGAACAGAGGAAATCAATGTGCGAGTCTATAAAACCGAGAAGAATACCATTCGCAGAAAGGCAAAGAAATGCGGCATGAATATGTCGGAATATCTCCGAAGCTTGGGAACCGGCGCAGCAGTGAGAGAGGCTCCGCGCCGGGAGCTGATGCTGGCGTATCAGAAGCTGACAACGCTCCACGATACCGTCCGCTACGAGCTTGCCATGAGGGACTTTGACGAGGCTTTGACCGAGATCGAGAGCCTGCTTCTGCGCGCCTATCACGGGAAGGAGGATGCCGATGGCGGTGACGAAGATCTGGGCAATCCATGACAGCGTCAGCCGTGTGGTGGACTACTGCACCAACCCCAGCAAGACCAAGCTGAGCGACCTGGAGCAGGTGCTGCTGTATGCTGCCGACAAAGGAAAAACCCTGGATGAGGGGGAGCAGCAATACGCCGTCACCGGAATTGGCTGCAGGGCGGAGTCCGCCGCAAGGGAGATGGCTGCCGTGCAGAGGCGCTTCGGCAAAGCCGGCGGCAATGTGGCCTACCACGCCTACCAGTCCTTCAAGACCGGTGAGGTCACGGCGGAGGAATGCCATCGCATTGGCGTGGAGACGGCACGGCGGCTTTGGGGGAACGACCGGCAGGTGCTTGTTGCCACCCACTTCAACACCGGCACTTATCACAACCACTTTGTTGTGAATCCGGTGAATATGTGGACGGGCAAAAAGCTGGAGGCAAAATACGAGGTTTACTACAAGCTGCGGGATATGTCCGACCGTATCTGCAAGGAGCATGGCCTATCGGTGGTGAAAAATCCCCAGCGGCACAAAACGGCGCGGTCGGTCTACTTTGCCGAAAAGAACGGCGAGCCCACCCGCTACAACCTTATGCGGCGGGCGCTGGACGAGGCACTGACGATGTCAAGCAGCTGGACGGAGCTGAGCGCCGTGCTGCGGAAGAAGGGCTATGTGTTCGTGTGCGATCCCTACCGCAGGTACGCCACCCTCCGTTCTCTAAGCTCCAAAAAGTGTATGCGTACCTTCAGGCTGGGAGCCGAATATGACAAGGAGGCGCTGCAGGACAGGCTGCTGGAGAACCAGCGGGACATCCGTGTGACCCGGCGCTATTTTGAATTCATGAGGCCCTACACACGGGAATATGCCAGGAAAAATCCGCCGACGGAAAAATATTACCGGCAGCGGGATTTCTATCTGCATTTGCCCCGCGTCACCGGGTATTTGAGCTTCTTCCGCTGCGTGGCAATCGTGCTGGGCGTTGCGCCGCTGTACGAAAAGGAGTATCGGCAGCCCCTGTCGGCGGAGTGCCGGGAGGCTTGCCGCAGGCTGGATCGCTTCACCGCTGAAATAACGCTGGTGTGTCGGGAGCATTTGGACACGCCGGAGGATGTGCAGAGGTTTCTTGCACGAATGGACAAGGAGATGGATGCAATATCCGCTGCACGCAGCAAAATCCGCAATAAGCAGCGAGGCTGCGCCGATCCTGCGGAGAGGGTCGAGCTGAAAAAATCCTGCGCCGCCTGCACCGCAGAGCTTTCCCGGCTTCGGAAGCAAAAGCAAACCGCCTATAACATGATTGAGGATAACCCAAAGCTGAAAGACCTCTTGGCGTGTGAATGGGATGCGTGGGTGGAAAACGACCCCTACCTCTCCCCGCGGGAGAAGCAGGCGCTGCGAAATCAGCGGCCGCCCCAAGAGGAAAAGACGATTATACGATGAAAGGAAGGATTCGATGAAGAACGACCGATTGATTGATTTGGGGCTGACCGGGTATGAGGAGCTTTTTATGAGCACGGAGGAACGGCTCAATGCGAAAAAGCCAAGGGTAGAGGCAATCCCGCTGGCTGCCCTCACACCCTTTCGAAATCACCCCTTTAAGGTGAAGGAGGACGAGGAAATGGCGCAGCTCATGCGGAGCATTGCCGATGCCGGCGTGCTTTCTCCGGCGCTGGCAAGGCCGCTGCCTGACGGCGGCTATGAGTTGATCTCAGGCCACCGGCGGCTGGCAGCGTGCAAGGCACTGGGGATGGACACCATGCCGGTGATTATCCGTGACCTGACAGACGAGGAGGCTGTTATCACCATGGTGGACAGCAACCTGCAAAGGGAGCATATTTTGCCGTCGGAGAAGGCCTTTGCGTACAAGATGAAAATGGATGCGATGAAACGGAAGGCGGGTCGCCTTGAAAAGAATTCGTCGCAAGTTGCGACGAATTTCGACACAGCGACGGAAATCGGCAAATGTGCCGGTGAAAGCCGAGATCAAGTGTTCCGATACATCCGACTCACCCACCTAATCCCCGACATCCTGAAGCTGGTGGACGAGGGCAAGATCGCCCTGACTCCGGCGGTGGAGCTGTCCTATTTGCAGCCGTCTGAGCAGGAAATGCTCTTCTCCGTGATGGACAGCGATGAGGTAACGCCGTCCTTGTCTCAGGCCCGGCGGCTGCGGCGCATGAGCGAGGCGCAGACTCTCACGGATGACGCGGTGCTGCAGCTTCTGTCCGAGGTTAAGGGCAATCAGGTGGAATATGTGAAGGTGCCGGTAGACAAGCTCCGCAGCTTTTTCCGTCCGGACACCTCCGTGAAGCAGATGACCGAGACGCTTGTCAAGGCCATGGATTTTTACAACAAACATTTGGCGCGTCAGCGCAAAGACCGGGATGCCCGGTGAAAGGAGATTAAATTATGAAAGCTAATTTTGATTTTAACCGTTTGAGCGAAAGCAGAAAACAGGAGCTTGACCGTATGATCGCAGATTTTTCCGAGGCGGGTTGCCTCTTTGTTGAGGATCTTTTCCTTGAATTTCTCATCGATGCTGATAACGGTATTGACCGCAGCGACGATAAGCTTGTGGCAACCTTTGATGATGAGTGCGGACACGAGCTTGTGTTTATTCTCTCTCAGGAAGAGGTTCACTATGTAATCCATGCTATTTCGGAAAAACTGGATAATATCGTATGCGAAGGCGGCACTCCCTTCGGTGAGGATGAAAACGAAGAGGGTATCGTCAGCCTCTCTCCGGTGAACACAGAAGAAGAGCTTGATATGCTTCTCGCACATGTGCTTGGTGACGATGGAGGTGGTGCCGATGACTAAAATCGAAATTCAGACCCTATACGAGGTGATGTTCACGGACTACCCCGACATTGTAAATGTGGCGCAGGTGCAGGCGATGCTGGGCATCAGCCGTCATTTGGCCTATGCGCTGATCGGCGACGGCGACATTCCCGGCATGAAAATCGGCAATGCATACCGCGTACCGAAAATCAATGTGATCCGCTACGCACTCTCGGCGGGAAATCCGCAGCCGGCGGCGTAGCCGGGATTTGAACTTGTATGGCACATTGGACGGGCATTCCCGCCGGGCGTATAATAAAAGCGGTCCGAAAGGGTGCCCGTTCATGTGCTATCCGCAAAGGAGGTAGAGTTTATGATAGCAGGACACCTGCAAATAAAAAACGACAATTACTACATGGTGCTGAATTACACGGACGCCAACGGCAAACGCAGGCAGCCGTGGATTCCCACAGGACTTCCCGCAAAGGGAAACAAGCGCCGCGCCGAGAAGCTGCTGCTGGACACCCGCAAGAGCTTTGTCCCGCCGGTTGTGAGCAAGGAGAACGAGGACATCTCCTCTGATATGCTGTTTGCCGACTACATGGAGCTGTGGCTGGAGATTATCCGCAGCTCGGTGGAAAAGACCACCTTTTCCTCTTACACGCAGATGGTAAAGGGAAAGATCGCACCGTATTTCCGAAACACCGGACTGACGCTGGACGGAATCCAAGCCAAGCACATTCAGAGCTTTTATCTGCATGAGCTGAAAACCGTGTCGCCCGGTACGGTGATCCACTATCACGCCAATATCCACAAGGCGCTGAAATACGCCGTCAAAATGGACCTGATTCCCTTCAACCCCGCCGACAAGGTGGAGCGCCCCAAGAAGCAGCGGTACATTGCGGACTATTACCGGCAGGAGGAGCTGGAGAGGCTGCTGGAAGCGTCCAAGGATCATCCGTACTCCCTGCTGATTCAGATGACCGCCTTTTACGGCCTGCGCCGCAGCGAGGCACTGGGGCTGAAATGGGACGCCATCGACTTTGAGCGGGACACCATCACCATTAAGCACATCGTAACCAACGCAAAGATAGACGGCAAAAGTGAAATCGTCTGCGCAGACCGCGCCAAGACGAAATCCAGCCTGCGCTCCCTGCCGCTGGTCAGCAATATCCGGGAAAAGCTGCTGGCGCTGAGGGAGCAGCAAAAGGAAAATCGGCGGGTATGCGGAAATTGCTACAGCAAAAAGTATGACGGTTATGTTTTTGTGGATGCCATGGGCAATATCTTCAACCCCAGAAGCGTTACCGCCAATTTCAGCAAGCTGCTGGAGCAGAACGGTCTGCGGCACATTCGCTTTCACGACCTTAGACACAGCTGTGCCTCACTGCTTTTGGCGAACGATGTGCCTCTGAAGCAAATCCAGGAGTGGCTGGGTCACAGCGATATTGGCACGACGGCGAATATTTACAGCCATTTGGATTACAAGTCCAAGATCACCTCGGCAAATGTGATGGACAATATCCTGACCCTGCCGGACACAAGGCAAACCGGCTGGCACACCTGAGCTCTTGCCGAAAATCATGTACGCCGATGTGACCTTGAGAGAAAAGAAAAGCCCAGTCATATGGGCAAAAGCCTTGATATGACTGGGTTTTTGGCGGAGAGTTAGGGATTCGAACCCTAGGTTCCTTTTGGGAACACGACATTTCGAGTGTCGCACCTTCGACCTCTCGGACAACTCTCCGTATACCTCAAGTGTAATCCCTGCTCCGGAAGAATGCAAGAAAAACACGCAAGAACGATATGAAATTGTGAAATCCGAACCCGCGCAAAGCCCTGTGCGGCGGACATTTTCAGCGGACGAAACGGCCGGAGCTTCCAAAAATTTCGAGTCTTTTCTGCAACTGTGACGGGGGTGTCCGTTTTGGGGTCGTTTCTGTAAGCCCCGTACCCGCCGAAAGCCGCTTGAAATCAGGCTTTTTCGCTCGGAAAGCCTTGCGGGACGGGCTTTTTTAAAAGTGGGTTCAAATCGGCATTTTTCCCGATTTTGGAGAGAAATGCGGGAAGATAGGAGAGAAAAACCGGGAGACGGCCATACACCGCAGGATAGAGCTTCCAACCGACGAAAATCTTTTTTTGAGGTGTTACAAATGGATGTATTCCCCGTTAACTGGGACAGCGTTCCCGAAGTGATGAACAAGGAGCAATTTTTCCGAATCTGCCACATCAGCAAGTCCACGGCACTGCACCTGCTCAAAAGCGGCAAGGTGCCCTGCGAGTGGTCGGGTAAGAAAACCCGGTGCTATAAAATCCGAAAAGAGGATGTGAAAGCATATTTGGAGGAACGGGCGATTTTCCCTGAACTCTACTCTGCGCCGAAGGGCTGGTACGGCACCCACTATGTGGCGAGGCTCTCCAAGGAGTTGCCGGAGGACACGCTGCGGCAGATGCACGGCTACTATGAAAAGCTGCTGCGCAAATACCCGGATGTGGTCACGGTAAAGGATGTGGTAACCCTGACCGGCTACACCCTGACCACCGTCCACAACTGGTGCAGCCGTGGGTCATTGAAAGCCTTCCAGAAGGGGCTGAAGTTCTGCATCCCGAAAATCTTTCTTGTGGATTTCTTCTGCTCCCTGACCTTCCGCTCTATTACCCGTAAAAGCCTCTGGCATATCCAGACGCTGAATGAATTCAGCAGGAAGATGAAGAAATAATGTGCGATTCAGAAATTCGCACACTCGCACCTGCCTTTCGGTTTTGGTAGACTGTAACCGAAAGGCGGGTGCGTTTTGCGTTGCAGACCTGCCGGGGAAATTTTGAGTGGGAGGATCACATATGGAATCGCTATTTGAGCAGCTGGGCGGCACTTACACAAGGCAGGGCGACTACTGCCTGCCGGATGTTTGCTTACCGCCCGAAGAAGAACGGCCTATCGGCATTTACGGCCAGCGGCGGCGCACCTTTCTGAGGGAGCACCACCGGGTGCTGTATTATAACCTGCTGACCGCCGGGGTGCTGGATGGGCACCTCGCAGACATCGAGGAGCAGGCGCAGGAACTCTTTCTTCGGTTGGTAGAACAATACGCAGATGCCGAGGGTGTGACGGAGGAGGTAAAGGCCAATGACCCGCAGGCGTGGGTGCGGAAGATGAACGGCATCCGACATCGGGCAAACGAGGTCGTGATGCAGGAAATTGTATATAGGTAGCGAGCAAGCGGGGGTCGATGACCTCCGCTTGTTTTGTGTGCAGAAAAGAACCATGCCGTTTTTAAACGACATTGTTCCGAACTTTGTTGACATTGTTCTTTTATCCGGGTATAATGTACTTGTGATTTTATGCGTGGAGGTATCCCCTATGGCTGAAATGATCTCGGTAAGAGAGGCAGCAGTGCGCTGGAATATAACGGAGCGGAGAGTTGCGACGCTCTGCAAGAATGGGAGAATCGCCGGTGCGAAAAAGCAGGGCAATCGTTGGCTGATCCCCGCTGATACGCAGAAGCCGGCGGATCAGCGGCTCAAGACGGGCGCTTTCCGCAAGACGGAGCGCGCGCCGAAGCTGCCCCTGCCCATCGGCGTGTCCAACTACTGCCTTGCCTCGTCGGAATACTACTATATTGACAAGACGATGATGATCAAGGACTTTATCGACGAGCGTCCGATGGTGACGCTGTTCACTCGTCCCCGCCGCTTCGGCAAGACGCTGAATATGGATATGCTGCGCACTTATTTTGAAAAGAGCGACAAGGATACCTCTGTTTATTTCCGGGACAAGAAGATCTGGGCCTGCGGCCAGAAGTACCGGGATTATCAGGGCAGGTACCCTGTGATCTTCCTGACCTTCAAGGATGTGAAGTTTGATACTTGGGAGGAGACCTTTGCGGCCATTCGGGATATTTTCGCAAAGGAGACCCGGCGGCACAAAGAGCTGCTGACCAGTGAAAAGTGCGACGAGTACAGCAAAAAGACCTATGAAAAGCTGGCAGACGGCAAAGTCAGCGAGGTAGAGCTGGCTTCGGCACTGCTGGATCTGTCCGCTATGCTGCACAAGCACTATGCCGTTGCGCCCATTATCATCATCGACGAGTATGACACCCCCATCCAGCAGGGCTACCAGAAGGACTATTACGACAAGGTCATCCGGTTTATGCGAAACCTGTTTTCCGGCGGTTTCAAGGATAATCAGCACCTGTCCTTCGGCTTCCTCACCGGCATTCTGCGGGTGGCCAAGGAGAGCATCTTCAGCGGGATGAACAACCTGTCCATCAACTCCGTGCTGGACAACAAATACAGCGCCTACTTCGGCTTCACCGCCGACGAGGTGATGGAGATGGCGGAATATTACGGCGCTGCCGATAAGTATGACGAGATTTGCCAGTGGTACGATGGCTACCGCTTCGGCAAGACGGAAATTTTCAACCCGTGGTCGGTGGTCAACTACTTCAGCAACGAGTGCGAGCCGAGGCCCTTCTGGGTCTCCACCGGCAGCAACGATATTATCGGGGAAGTGCTTGCCCAGGCGGACGAGGAGATTTATAACCGTCTGACCTCCCTGGTCAACGGCGAGACCTTCACCACCTTCATCGACACCGGCGTGATCTATCCGCAGATCAAGAGCAATCCCTCCACCATTTACAGCTTCCTACTGGTGACCGGCTATCTGAAGGCACTGAAAACCACGCCCTCCTTCAGCGGTGATTTTATGTGCGAGGTCTCCCTGCCCAACCGGGAGATTTCTCTGGTGTATAACAAGGAGATCTTGCAGCGGCTGGAGAATCTGATCCCGCCGTCCACGGCGATTTCCGTTCAGGAGGCCATCTTCTCCGGCGATAACGCACGGCTGAAAGCGCAGATACAGACGCTGCTGACCCAGTCGGTCAGCTCCTTCGATACCGCCGGGGAGAACTTCTACCACGGCTTTATGCTGGGCTTGTGCGCCCTGCTGGGAGGTGCTTTCGTGACCTCCAACCGGGAATCCGGCGACGGGCGCTATGACATTCAGCTGAAGCCCACGAAAAAGGAACTTCCGGGCATCCTGATCGAGCTGAAAGCGGAGAAAAATTGCAGCGACGAAAAGCTGAAAAAGCTGTCCGAGACGGCCTTGCAGCAGATCAACGATAAGAAATACGAAACCGAGCTGACGACCTCCGGGGTCAGGACGATTTATAAATACGGCGTGGCCTTCAGCGGCAAAAAGGTTGAAGTGGCAGTCGGATGAGGAGTGAGAATTCCAAAGTATCAAATTGATACTTTGGCGAAATCCCAAAGTGCCAGCACGGTGGTTCCAAAGTGCCAAATTGGCACTTTGGAGATGTGCTTATATCAAATGCTAAATGAATTAACAAAAATCGAGGGAGACTGCTTATGAAATCAAATTTTGATTTTCTGAATCGATACTGGCCTGCATTGGCACAGATCGGCGCGACCGCAGAAACCTATGTCTATTCTGATCCCAATGCCTGTATCTATAAACTCGGAATGTTTGCCGAGCGCTTAGTGCAGGAGATCCTTGTCTTCGAGCACATTGCGGAGCCGGCTGTTGACAACACCCACGCAAATCGAATTCGCATTTTGAAGCGAGCCGGTTTATTGCCGCACGAAATTGACAACACGCTATATGTTCTTCGCAAGACAAGAAACTCGGCAGTACATATAGGTACGGACTCCGTGGACGAAGCAAAGACATTGCTATCCTTGACATACAATCTTGCTGTTTGGTTTATGGAGACATATGGAGACTGGGGATATATTGCGCCTGAGTTCGTTATGCCGAGCGAGACCACGCACGAAGATTTGGAATCCGTTATTGCCGAGCAGGAAAGGAAAATCGAGGAATTGACGAAGCAACTGGCCGTGGTCAAGACCGCCGCTTCGGGCAAAACGCAGAAGGAGCGCGCAAGGCGGTCAGAATCTGTCTCCGCTATGATGAATTGGAATGAGGCGCAGACCAGATGCTTGATTGACGAGCAGCTTCGTCTTTCTGGTTGGGAAGCTGATACGCAGAACCTGCGCTACAGCAAAGGAACGCGTCCTGTAAAGGGGAGAAATATTGCCATCAGCGAATGGCCTACCAATTCGGCTTTTTACAAAAACGGGTATGCGGATTATGCATTCTTCATTGGCGAGAAGCTCGTAGCATTGATGGATGCAAAAAAGATGTCGGAAGATGTGGCATCTACCATCGATGTGCAGGTAAAGGACTATGCTGCACATATTAAGCCGGAGGATATTCCACATACGGTTGGAAACTGGAATGGTTATCAGGTCCCCTTCCTCCTTGCTTCAAATGGCAGGGCATATTTAGAGCAGCTGCGGACGAAGTCTGGTATTTGGTTTTTGGATGTCCGGGAACAGGAAAATCAACCGTATCCTATTCGGAACTGGTTTAGCCCAAGTGACCTGATGGAAAAACTTGGTCAAAATACAGCGGCGGCCAATCAGGCGCTGGCTGCGGCAGATAATTCGTTTATGACAGATCCTAATGGGTTGAATCTGCGCGACTACCAGATCAAGGCCATTGATAAGGCAACGGAGGCAATCGTTGACGGCAAGAGAACGGCCTTGCTTGCAATGGCCACCGGAACGGGCAAAACCCGTACTGTTCTGGGACTTATCTACAAGATGCTGGAATCCAAGCGTTTCCGTCGTATTCTTTTCCTTGTGGATCGAGTGTCCCTCGGTGAGCAGGCAATGGACACCTTCAAAGATGTCAAGCTGAAGGAACTGCTGACGCTGGACAAAATATATGAGATCAAAGCGATCGATGACAACATCATCAATCTGGAAACCAAGGTCAGCATTTCAACGGTGCAGGGGCTTTTGAAACGCACGATTCTGGCAGAAGAACCGGATTTGATGCCCGGTGCATTTGATTTGATTATTGTGGACGAAGCCCACCGAGGCTATATTCTTGACCGTGAAATGACGGAAGAAGAAATCCTCTACGATAATCAAGATGATTATATGAGCAAGTACAAGCAGGTTATCGAGTATTTCGATGCGGTGAAAGTTGCCTTGACTGCTACGCCCGCCCTGCACACGACCGAGATTTTCGGGGAGCCGGTCTATACCTACAGCTACCGTGAGGCGGTTATCGATGGCTGGCTGGTGGATCACGATCCTCCGTATCTGATTAATTCGGATTTCATTGAAAATGACGCACAGTTCAAGAAGGGTGAAACCTTGGCGCAATATGACCCCAACACCAATGAACTTTTGAACGGTGCAGTTTTGGACGATGAAATGGATTTCGATGTGTCGGAGTTCAACCGCAAAATTGTTCTGCCGGATCACACTCGCAAAGTATTGGAAGAGGTATCGACCTATCTTAATCCGGAAAGTGGAGAAAAGACGCTGATTTTCGCAGTAAATGATGCGCACGCTGACCGCATTGTGGATACGCTCCGAGAAATTTACAAGCCCTATGGCATTTCCAATGATGCCATTATGAAAATCACGGGTAAAACTGCCGGTGGCAACAAAAAGAAGATCTTGCAGGTGATCAAGCAGTTCAAGAACAACCAGTACCCCAACATTGCCGTTACGGTCGACCTGCTGACTACCGGAATCGATGTGCCGGCAATTTGCAATTTGGTGTTTATGCGAAAGATTAACAGCCGGATCCTCTTTGAGCAGATGCTGGGACGCGCTACTCGCCTTTGCCCGGAAATCGGAAAGACACACTTCAATATCTTCGATGCAGTTCGTGTGTACGAGGACTTGGACGACACTTCCAATATGAAGTCGGTCTCCATCAGTAAATCAATGGCCGAATTGTTGGAGGATTTGTTCCGTCCGGGTGAGGCCAGCAAGCAGCCTGTCAAAGATCGCATTTTGGCAAGATTGCAGCGTAAGAGCAACAATCTGACCGATGAGCAAAAGTATGATGTATCCGAGCGTTTAAGCGGAAAAACAATTCGGGAATATGCGAAGGAATTGAAAAGCTGTACAGAGGAAGCTTTTGTGCGACGCTGCCGGGAGGATAAGGATTTCCTGCTTTGGTTTGACAACCTGAAGGGCAAAAAGCGCGGACATTACTATTCCGAAAAGGAAGATACTCTTTTGGCAACGACCCGCGGCTATGGTGACACGGAAAAACCGCAGGATTATCTGGACTCTTTTGTGGCCTATGTTAATGAGAACAAAGACCGTATCGAAGCGATCCACATAGCCTGCACCCGCCCCAGCGATATGACCCGGGCGCAGCTTCGGGAGTTAAAGCTGGAACTGGATAAGGAGAATTTCACCGAGAGCAGCTTGAATGAAGCGGCCAGCGCGGTGAGCAATGAACGGATCGTGGCAGACATTATCGCCTTTGTTCGTCGGGCTGTACTTAAAACGCCACTGGTGAACCACGATGACCGCGTGAAAATGGCCTTTTCTAAACTGATTTCGGCGCATCACTTTAACAAAATGCAGCTGGATCTACTGGAAAAGATCAAGGTATATATGCTTCACGAGAGCATCCTCAATACCGAGACCTTTGAGGCACCGGCGTTCAAGATGGATGGTGGTTTCGCACGCTTTAACAAGAAGTTTGGCGGGCAGCTTGCGGAGGTCATCCGCGAGATCAACACTTATATTTACGAAGGAGCAGCTTAAATGAGCACGCAAGATATTGTACAGAAACTTTGGAACCTCTGCAATGTGCTGCGGGATGACGGTATTACTTATCACCAGTATGTGACAGAACTGACATATATTCTCTTCTTAAAGATGCTGGAAGAAACCGGCGAAGAAGCCGCCTTGAGGAAAGAAATAGAGCAAGCCTACAAGAAACGCCTGGAACAGTATGCGAAGTCGAGGGGCAAACGGGTTGATGAATTAACGGAAGAGGAAAGGAACGGGCGGAAAAATGCGCTTTATGATTATTCGTGGAAGTATTTGACCTCTCTTTCTGGAATCGCGTTAAAAAAGTACTATAACGTTATTTTGACGGAGTTGGGCAAGACAACCATGCCGAAAATCAGCAACATTTATACGAAAGCGGTTTCCAGCATCGAAGAGCCTAAGAACCTGGAAAAGCTAATAAAAAAGATCGACGAACTCGATTGGTACGAAGCCAAGCAAGAGGGACTTGGCGATTTGTATGAAGGCTTGCTGCAAAAAAACGCGGACGAAAAAAAATCAGGAGCCGGGCAATATTTTACACCCCGCCCACTGATTGATGTGATGACGGAGCTTGTCAATCCGCAGCTGGGGGAAAGGTGCTTTGACCCCGCCTGCGGAACCTTCGGTTTTATGATTGCGGCATATCGTAATGCAACCGACGGAAGAAGCCTTTATGAACTTTCCGATGCAGAGGTAAATTCAATTCAAGGCGGCTATACTGGCGTTGAGTTGGTTTCGGATACACACCGGCTTGCTATGATGAATGCGTATTTGCATAGTGTTCCGGCGCAGATTTCCTGTGAAGACTCTCTTGCGCAAGACGCAAAGAGATTCAAAGAATATGACGTTATTCTCACGAACCCACCTTTTGGCACAAAAAAGGGGGGCGAGCGTACTACTCGGGACGATATTTCTTTCCAGACTTCCAATAAGCAGCTGAACTTCTTGCAGGTGATCTATCGCAGTCTGAAGGCGGACGGCAAGGCCCGCTGCGCCGTAGTGCTGCCGGATAATGTGTTGTTTGCTGCCGGTGACGGTGCCAGCGTGCGCCGGGAACTGATGAATTTCTGCAATCTGCATACCATTCTGCGTCTGCCAACAGGCATTTTCTATGCACAGGGCGTCAAGACCAATGTGCTGTTCTTTACCCGCGGGACAACCGAGCAGGATAACACCACCGAGGTTGCGTTCTACGATATGCGCACCAATATGGACAGCTTTGGTAAGACCCGGCAGCTGCGCAAGAGTGATTTCGACGAGTTTGTGGCAGGGTATGAAGACCCGTCCAAGCGCACCGGCGAGCGCTGGAGCAGATTCACTCGTGAGGAGATCGCCAAGAATCCGGACGATAGTCTTGACCTTGGCTTGATCCGCGACGACTCCATCGTGGATTATGACGATCTCCCTGACCCTGTGGAAAGCGGCGAGGAAGCGATTGCAAATATGGAAGAGGCCGTAGACCTGCTGAAAAGTGTTGTGCGTGAGCTTCGTGCTCTGACGGAGGAAAAGTGATGGCAAGAGAAAAAAAAGAAGCCGCCCTCACGCCCGAAGAGCGTTTGCAGGCAGCTTTAGTGCCGGATTGGGAGTGGCCGTATAAGTTGCCGGGGAATTGGTGTTGGACAACTGTTGGGGCAATAAACCAATATGTTGGTATTTCTGCCGATCCTACGAAAGCTAAAAATAAGACTTTTGAGTTATACAGCGTTCCGAGCAGCGCAGACAACTACCCGGAGATTGTACTCGGCGCTGATATTGGATCAACAAAACAATCTGTCAAAAAAGGCGATGTTCTTCTCTGCAAAATCAATCCGCGGATAAATCGGGTCTGGAAAGTCTCAAAGTATACGGACCACTCTTTGCTTGCTTCGTCTAAATGGATTGTTATTAGAAATAGCGGACTAATTTCCAATTATTTAATGTGGTGTTTTCGGTCACCATATTTTCGCGGGTATATGCTTTCAAATGTATCGGGCGTTGGCGGATCGCTAATGAGAGCACAGCCAAAATTCGTTCAGGGATACCCTGTCCCTGTCCCGCCACTTCCCGAGCAGCAGCGCATTGTTGACCGCATCGAAAGCCTGTTTTCCAAGTTGGATGAGGCCAAGGAAAAGGCACAGGCCGTGGTGGATAGCTTTGAAACCCGCAAAGCCGCTATTCTCCATAAAGCCTTCACCGGTGAACTGACTGCGAAATGGCGGGAAGAGCACGGTGTCTCAATAGATAATTGGAAAACTACTCGATTTGACAGCGTTGCAGCTATTAGAAGCAACTTAGTTGACCCTGCAGAGTATCAGAGTTTTCCGCATATCGCTCCAGATAATATTGAGAAAAAAACTGGTGTGCTGCTTGAATATCATACGATTGCCGAAGATGGTGTGACCAGCGGTAAACACCGCTTTTACTCAGGACAAATACTCTATTCAAAAATTCGACCTTATTTGTCAAAAGCGGTTGTTGTTGATTTCGATGGGTTATGCAGTGCAGATATGTATCCTATTGAAGCATACCAAAACGCAAGGTGCCTTTGGTATTATATGCTATCAGATGAGTTTTTACTTCAGGCATCGACTGCTGGTTCTCGTTCTGTTTTGCCAAAGATTAACCAAAAAGAGTTATCTGCGTTAACTGTGCATCTTCCGACGAATGATAGAGAGCAAGAAGAAATCGCTCGAATCCTTGATGAACTTTTTGATAAAGAGCAGCAGACCAAAGAAGCCGCCGAGGTAGTCCTTGACCAAATCGACCTGATGAAAAAATCCATTCTCGCCCGTGCTTTTCGCGGTGAACTGGGTACGAATGACCCAAGCGAGGAGAGCGCGGTGGAATTGCTGAAGCGAACCATTTTATAAAAGAAAGAGGTGGTATTGTGCGTAGATTTATCTATCTTGATACAGACACCCTCAACTCCTATTTGGCGCAAATATTTGACGGTCTAATTCAGTCACAGGAAATGGAAAAAAGCGCGGGCAAAAAGAAGGAAAAGCAAAACCATTTTAGCAGTAATCTCGGAAGTCAAATTGCATTCAGGCTTTTTGGAAAAGGCATAGATGCAAATGCGCAAGCCACTTATGAACATTTAAAGACTGTCGCAAATGATGAAATGGTCAGAGATGTTCAAACTAAAATAATGCACGATAATGCTTTTGATGAGTTTGCGTCTTACTTAAGCGAGAATGGCCTTCTAGGCGGAGCGAACATAGGAAATTTTATTTCAGTTGAAGATGAATTCTATATTTTCGACATTGCATTTTTTCAAAAAATGTTTGCCGAAGGTGGATTTGTATCTGAGCTGAAAGAAATTCAAAAGGTTTCTATTCAAAAGGAAGCGGAGCAACAAGTACAGGGGCTTAACCGCGGACAGCAGAGAAACAAAACTCTGCAAAAACAAGTTCGGGATATTGTTGAGGCTGCTACTTCTAAAAACGAGGAAGAGTATAAGTCGGCAGAGGCGTTGATTAATATGCTTGCCTCCATAATCCCTTATCCGCAGATTCTATGCATATCAAATTATCTTGTTGTTCTTAATGAGAAATATTTGCGCGATAATATTTCGACAGCTGCGTTCAAATACGGAGGAAAAGTTAAAGTGGTTGGCTACATAACTAACAAGGTTATGGCACAAAGCAATACGCATACTTCAGCTTTTGCGGGGATAGGCGCTTCCATTAATGCACTTATGAAAATTTTCTTTGAGAATGCAGATGAAATGTTTGTTGTTCATCCGGTTGCGATTTACTACGATAACTAATTGCAACTTACAGATATGCAGCGATAATCGTGCATACTTGGTGAAAGTAAGAACAGAAATGAGGGATGATGGTGCTGGATCAGACAAATGCAAATATTAAAAGACATGTCAAAACCCACACAGAGTGTTCCGATGATGACCGTGCGGCAGTATCTGTTTTGGAGACATTTCTCCGTTCGAATGGAAGAATCAACACTTCTTTTGCCTCAGATGATAAGTGGCCCAATCACGATAACACTTTTGAGTTTGTTCCCAATCCTGACATTTCTAGGCGGCCCAAGCAGACTTTCTATGTCCAAATAAAGGGAACACGCAATTATACTAAGCGCGAGGGTGTTATCAAGTACACACTAAAAGATCTCGCTTTTCCTGCTTTTATATGTGACAGAGTATCTCTTGATCCGGGAATTTTGTTTGTGATTCTCAATCCCGCTGAACGTGGGAATGAGAGAGTGTTTTGGAAGTATATGTCGCCCAACTTCCTCAACAGTATTGATTTTGCAAAAGGCAGTATGACAGTCAGTTTTTCACCGGAAGAGGAAATCTTGAACGACGACGAAAGTGTTTTAGCTTTTTGCAAGAGGTTAGAAGAAATTGTCGAACGGCATTCCTTTGTAAACCAATTGGAGCGGCATAGTTATTCTTTTGAAGAAGCTAAGCGAATTGTCGAGGCCTGTGATGAGGAAATCACGGAAAGCATTGACAATTTAAGCATTCTAAATAAGAACCGCGATAATATTTCACGGAGAATTCTGACGAGATTGAACGATCTATGCATTTCAGCTTTACTGTTGAATGCGATGAAAGACGGCTATCAAAGTCCCAACGCCGGCTTTGCGTGGGAATACTCACTCTTAAGGGCAAATACAAAGTACTTAGGGAATTTTTACCGAGGATTGCAATATATCGGACGCCGGATCCCCGAGGAAGGCCAAGCAGAGCGGCTGATGCTGAAGTACTACAGCTTTATGTGGCAGATCCGTCAATCACTCTACGAAAACTACGGCATCACCGTGCTTCAGAACTTGGAAAAGTTTCAGGAATATACCGGAACCGATGAACAGGATAAACAATACTATGAGTTGGTGGCGAATGCTTTCTCAACCCCCAAAACCGAGCAGAAACATAACAGCAATACGAGGTTTTATATTCAGAAAAGGACGCCGTTTTATGTTGGTAAAGAGCGTTATTTTGAGGTAACACTGCAGCAAGCGGACATCTATGCGTCAAAGTATAACCGAATTACAGCATATACCAAACTTGACATTTCTACAGGCTATTCTGTACAAATCGACTATGTCCCATCATACATTAATCTCTGGGGTGTCAATACAGAAATTAAAATTATCACAGCTTGGCGTGTTTCGGTAGATCCGAAATGCTTGAACACGCTTGGAAAGATACTTAATATGCGCCTTCAGCTTTCTTCAAAATATGGAGAATATGATGCTCTGATGAGATTCCTAACAGAAACAGGTATGGATTTTCTGGAAATGATTGATCTTCGGGAGATACCTTTCTCAAATCTTTTGGAGTCAGTTTACAAAAAAGCAAACACCTCTTATTTCAAAGATGTTTTACAGCAGTTGAGGGACAACTATTCTACAGGTTCGACACGCTTCGGCCGATATACAATTCGGTATCTGTTACTGAATCTGCGCGAAGATCTTTTGAAACGCGTTATGCCCTCTCAGTTTAGTCCGCAATGGAAATGCAAGGATTTATACCTGTCTAGAAAATGCTTTCCGTTTGAGCGTAACCCACTTGCTTCTGATTTAGCTGACAGCAAAACGAGCCAGATAAGTCAAGCCAAGTACTTGGCCAGAGTAGTTGAAAAGGAAAAGACTGAGGTTGCGGTTCCTTACTGGTCCATTGTAAAGTCTATGCAAGATACCGGCGAAATTTACTGCGATCTTGGCGGAGATTTAACCGAACAGGCGATCCAGAAATATAATGATTGCTTAGACGATTGGGAAAAGAGCCAAGGGTATGAAATCATTTCAGATGGAAATGCCGCTTGTATTGCAGCATATGAGGCATCGACGCTCTTTATTTTGAATAAGCTACTGGAACTATCGCAGCTCCCAAATAAAGGCCAAAAAGAAGTTAATGAAAGATACTTGAGAGATTGCAATATTGCTTTTTCTGATCCTAAAAAAGAAGAAACTCTTAAATATGCTTTTGTAAACTCCCGCGTACTTCTTATTTACGGAGCTGCCGGTACCGGAAAAACGACCCTAATCGATATGATCTCGACAATGCTGTCTGGGCGTCGGAAATTGTTTCTTACCAAAACACATACGGCCTTGCAGAATCTGCAGAGGCGAATTAATAATCCGGGGGCTGATGCCAGTTTTGTAAGCATCAATAGTTTTACGAAGAGGGTAAACCTTCCTGATTATGATGTTATCTTTGTAGACGAATGCAGCACCATTGATAACCGTGCAATGAAGGTATTCCTCGAGAAAATGCGCCCGGATACATTCTTAGTACTTGCGGGAGACACCTATCAGATAGAATCTATTGATTTCGGTAATTGGTTTACTTATGCCAAGGATATTATTAAGACTAAAGGTTCGAATGTTGAACTCGTAAGTACTTGGAGAACAAAGGATCCCGGTTTAATTGAGCTTTGGAACGAGACTCGAAATAAGGGTGCGCTAATAACGGAAAAACTTGTTATCGACGGCCCATTTTCTGAAAATATTGGCGAAGGAGTGCTCTATTCCGAGATAATGGATGAGGTGATTTTATGCTTGAACTATGATGGAAAATTTGGCTTGAATAATATGAATAGCTATTTCCAAAATGCTAACACAGAAACGGCTGTTGTCTGGAGAGACTGGAAATATAAAGTTGGCGATCATATATTGTTCAATGACACGGACAGATTTTCTCTGCTCTATAATAATTTAAAAGGGCGAATTGTCCAAATAGAACTGTTCGACAGTAGAATCAGATTTACAGTAGATGTAGAGATCCCGTTAACAGAGCAAGATTGCCAAAACGATGGCATAGAATTCATCGATATAATTGATGATGTGACCCGAATACGATTTGATGTATTTGATTTTGAAGAGGAAATGGCAGATGAAGATCGCAAAAAAACCATCGTACCGTTTCAACTTGCCTATGCGGTTTCAATTCATAAAGCGCAGGGCTTAGAATATAGGTCAGTTAAGGTTGTTATTCCGAGTAGCAACGCTGAAAAAATAACACACGGCATTTTCTATACAGCAATTACGCGTGCAAAAGAAAAGCTAAAAATCTACTGGAGTTCTGAAACGATGCAAGAAGTCGTCGCTGGATTTTCGATAGACACTTCAAGGCAAAAAAGTTTGGCAATTATTAAAGAGAAACTGAAGCAGGACAAGAATACTTAGAAATAGGGCACCGACCGCTTGGCCGGTGCTCTATTTCTATATGAGTCACCTATAAGTCAATAGTGATTATCAGCCGTCCTCCTATCACCGGGAGGGCGGCTTTTTGCGTTCAGATAAAAGATATTTGAGAATTTTCTCGAAAACACCCCCACAAACGGCGCCCCTTATTCAGAGTAAATGAAGGGAGAAATTTTTTTGTGGGGAATTTTGAAAAGTACCCTGCCAAACGGCACCCCTTATTCAGAGTAAGTAGAAGGGTCCTTTTGAAAAATTGAGGGGACTTTTCAAATTACTTTGCCAAAATCTCGAAAAAGTTCCCAATTGGTTAGTAGGAAGTCCCTGAAAAATTTCCTTCAAAATCCTATTTGTTATTTGCCAGAAAAGTTCCCAGTTGATTAGTGGGAGGGGCGCTTAAAAAGTTTCTTCAAAATTCTTTTCATTTTTGCCAGAAAAATTCCCAATTAAGTAGTAGAGGGGTTCGCAGAAAAATTCTCAAAAGTTCTTTCGTTCAAATCCGAAAAAATTTCCCAGTTGGTTAGTAGAGAGGCTTTCAAAGGAAATTTTCAAAATTCCTTCGTACAAATCGAAAAATTTTTCCCAGTTGATTAGTGAGGGGGTTAAAAAACAGCCCTTCTCGCTGGCTACCTATTGAGGGGACTGTCTCCCTGTGTACCTTGAAAATTGAATCGCCGCCTCCAAAGGATATGCTTCCGGCAAGTGACGCCACGACTTCCCGATAATTCAGGGCTCCCGCAAAATCGAAGATTTTGTGGGAAGAGGAGCAGCAGTGAAACGAATGAGCTTTCGCACGAGTGCGGAAGCGAATGATATGGAACTTGCTGCGACGAGAGCGCACCAAAGAAGCAATACGCCGTGGTGAGACTCCGGGGCAGGAACGATGCGGATGAGCGGCAGCAAGCAAAAACCGCCGCAGAAATGCGGCTTCAGAACAGACAAAGGAGGTTCAAACCTATGAAGAAAGGAGAGCTCAGAGAGCTTTATCAGATGATGTTTCCGGAATACCCGGACATCGTGACCGTTAAAGAGCTTCGGGAGATGCTGGGCATCAGCCGCAAGCTGGCCTACAAGCTGATCGACTATGGGTACATCCACGCCGTGAAGATCGGCACGACGCTGAAGATCCCGAAAATCAGCGTCATCAACTATGTGATGGAGAAGGAGGTGAAGAAAGTTGGATGAGATCAAGCGCCTGACGCCCGCCCAAAGGGCACGCTGCAACCGGCTAATCCGGCGGCTGTGCGCCAACTACGACGGTGGCAACTGTCTGCCGTTGGACGATGGTGAAGGCTGCGTGTGCGTGCAGACGATTTCCTATTCGCTGCTGTGCAAGTACTTCCGGCGGGCGGTTCTGCCCGCCGACAAGGCACTCTGCGCCGATATTTACCGGCAGCGCACACGGCTCTGCGACCGGTGTGGAAAGCCCTTTGCACCCGGCAGCAACCGGCAGAAATACTGCCCGGAATGCGGCTGCTCCATCCGACGCAAGCAGAAGGCGGACTCTGCCAGACGGCGGCGCAGCGTCGAATATTAAGCGCCGGGAAAGCCTTGATTTCCGGGGCTTTTTTGAGGGAAAAGCGGGTACGGGTGGCCGTTTCCATCTGCACCTGCCAAAATTCATTTCTAACATTCTACAAAGGAGAAATTTCTATGGGTAACAAACTGAAAACCGTGGACGCAGAGACCTTGCTGTCCACGCCGATGAGCAAGACGATGTTCATCGTAGACGGCCTTATTTCGCAGGGTGTCAATGTCATCAGCGGTGCCAGCAAGATCGGCAAAAGCTGGTTGATGCTGTGGCTGGGGCTGCAAGTGGCGCAGGGAAATTCCGTTTGGGGTTTGCCCACGCCGCAATGCGATGTGCTCTATCTGAGCCTTGAGGACACCCAGCGCCGCATCAAAGACCGACTCTACAACCTCACCGACAGCGCCCCGGACAACCTGTATTTCGCCGTGACCTCCGGGCTGATCGGTGGCGGTCTGGAGGAGCAGATTACGGACTTTCTGACCGAGCATCCCGCCACCAAGCTGGTTATCATCGACACGCTGCAAAAGGTGCGGGACTCCAAGGGCAGCGCCGGAAAAGCGGGAATGTACGGCAACGACTACGACGACATTTCCTCCATCAAGCGCATTGCCGACGGCTTCAACATCGCCATTTTGCTGGTGCATCACCTGCGAAAGCTGCAAGACAGCGACGATCCCTTTAACGATGTCAGCGGTTCCACCGGCATCATCGGCGCTGCGGACACCAATTTTATTCTGCGCCGTAAGCGCAGCGGAAACGCCGCTACGCTGCTGGTCAGTGGGCGGGATGTGGAATATCAGGAACTGACCTTGCAGTTTAACGACCTTGTCTGGGAGCTGGTGGAGCGCAAGAACAGCGAGGACATTCATAAGGCGGAGCTGCCGAAATTTCTGTTTCGGGTGGTGGACTTTATGGAGTGCCGCACTGAATGGGTAGGCACGGCCACGGAGCTGCTGACCGAAATGAGGGAGCAGGAGGTCACGGCCAATATGGTCACAAAGTATCTCGGCCAGTTCGCCTATGAAGTGCTGGAGCCGCTGGGCATCGAGTATCGCACCAAGCGCACAGGCAAAAGCCGACTCATCAAATTTCTGCGCCGTGACGGCGATGACGCAAATGACGCCGGGATCGCTATATAAGGAAATCCCCGTCACAACCGTCATTGCCGTCACAAACCGAAGAAAGGGGGTGAACAAATGCGCAGCAAAAACTACGGGATCAATGTCCGTGTGACCGAGCAGGAGAAGCAGAAGCTGCTGGAAAATGCCCGGTTCTGTTCTCTGTCGCTGTCGGAATATCTGCGGCGGCTGGGGCTTGGAAAAGAGGTCAGAGCGGCCATCACGGAGCGGGATTACCGCCTGTTTCGGATGCTGAACGGCCTGAAAAAGGAGCTCCCACAGCTTCAGAAAGAGGAAATTATGAGCAGGCTGGAAGCAATTTTGAATGAATTAAAGTAAGCGAGAATTACGCCTGCGCAGTCTAAGCGAGCAGACTGTTTTTACTCCTGTCGGAGCCAAACAGTGTATCCGCTTGCGATGCCTGCGTCATCTTAGCGAGCAGTGCGCTTTTACTCCCGGCAGGGCCGGAGCGCAAAAACACTCGTTAGGGCGTGCCCTAAAACCCCGAAAGAAAAAACTATGAAAGTGAGGACAACACAATGAGAAAATCGGATTTTACTTTACCCACGCTGGACGATCTGTTTTCCACGCAGGCGGAGCGGGACGATGCTAAGCTTGAGCGGGTGCGGAATATTCCACTGGCCGAGCTGCACCCGTTCAAGGGTCACCCCTTCAAGGTGCAGAACAACGAGGAGATGCAGCGGATGATTGAGAGCATCCACAAGGTGGGAGCCATCACCCCGGCGCTGGCAAGGCCGCTGCCGGACGGCGGTTACGAGCTGATCTCCGGTCACCGGCGGCTGGCGGCGTGTCAGGTGTTGGGCGTCGAGACGATGCCCGTCATCGTCCGGGAACTGTCTGACGATGAAGCGGTGATCGCAATGGTGGATGCCAACTTGCAGCGGGAGACTATCCTGCCCAGCGAAAAGGCGTTCGCCTACAAGATGAAGCTGGATGCCATCAAGCATCAGGGCATCGCTTCTGTGCAAGTTGCAGAGAAGTTGCTTAGCGTAGAAAAAGTGGCAGACGATGCAGGTGAGAGTAAAGACCAAGTGCGAAGATATATCCGCCTGACCTACCTGATTCCCGAGCTGCTTTCGATGGTGGACGACGGAAAGATCGCCTTTAACCCGGCGGTGGAGCTTTCCTACTTAGACTCGTATCAGCAGCGGGCGGTGCTGGACGCGATGGCGCTGAACGACTGCACCCCGTCCCACGCCCAGAGCATCCGTCTGAAAAAGCTGGCGCAGGAGGGCTTACTGGATGACCAGATGATCTACACCGTGCTGGCGGAGACGAAGCCCAACCAGCAGGAGCAGCTGAAATTCAAGCGGGAGGAGCTGCGGAAATACTTTCCCTCCGGCTACACCGAGGAGCAGATGCGCCGGGACATCATCAAGGGGCTGGAATTGCTGAAGCGGCAGAGAGAACGGAACCGGGATGCCCGCTGATTCGTATTGATGCGGCTGTAATCAAACAAATCGCAGAATAGAGAGAACCCCAAACCGGTGGTATACTGATACTGTCGGTTTGGAGTTCTGTTCTGCAAATAGAAAGAGACAGGAGGAAAACAAAATGGTAGCAGGACATTTGACTTTGAAAAACGGCAAGTATTATGCCGTGTTGAACTACAAAAACGCCGGAGGGCAGCGAAAAACGAAATGGATCTCGCTGGGGCTTTCCGAAAAGGGAAATAAGCGCAAAGCCGAGTCAGAACTGGCAAGGCTCCGAGCGGAATTTGAGCCGCCCAAAGAAGTGGGCGACCTGAGCAGTGATATGCTGTTCGCCGACTATCTGCTGGAATGGCTGGAGATCGCCAAGGGAAGGCTGGCCCACGCAACCTACGGTGCCTACCAAGGACTGCTGAAAAGCACCATCGTCCCTTATTTTCGCAAGAAGAAATTGACACTGCGGGAACTGGAAGCCCGACATTTGCAGATGTTTTATTCCGAAATGCTCAGACGGGTCACGCCCAATACCGTTATCCATTATCACGCCGTCATTCACTCGGCACTGAAATATGCAGTCAAGACCGATATGCTGATCCAGAATGTGGCGGACAAGGTGGACCGGCCCAGAAAGAACAGCTTTCAGCCGGTCTTTCTCTCGGCGGACGAGATGCAGAAGATGTTTGAAGCCCTTCGGGGAACCAAGCTGGAGCTGCCGGTGCTGGTGGCTGCCTTTTACGGACTTCGCCGTGGCGAGGTGGTGGGCTTGAAATGGGATGCCATCGACTTTGAGCAGGGCACCATTTCCGTAAAGCGCACCGTGACCTCAACGATCATCGACGGCAAGTATCAGGAGTTCGAGCAGCAATCCGCCAAGACCAAGTCCAGTCTGCGCACCCTGCCGCTCATCGGCAGCTTCCGGGAATACTTTATGCAGGTGAAAGAGGCGCAGGAGCTGAACAAGCAGGTCTGCGGCAACTGCTACAACTATGAATACGATGGCTTTGTATTCGTGGATGAGCTGGGCGAGCGGATGCGGGTGGAATACCTGACCAACGCATTTCCGAAATTTCTGGAGAGTCACGGTTTGCGCCGGATGCGCTTTCACGATCTGCGTCACAGCTGTGCCAGCTTGCTGCTGGCCAACGGCGTCCCCCTCAAACACATTCAGGAGTGGTTGGGGCACAGCGACTTTACCACCACGGCGAACATCTACGCCCACTTGGATTACAAGTCTAAAATCACCTCGGCACAGGCGATGGAGACAGGGCTTGCGCTACCGGAGGGCGGCGACTTCAGCAGCCGCTGGAGTTCGATCAGTGCCGGGGAGAACAGCTGATTTTCTCCCCTGAAAACCGAAAATCGTGCGGGCTTTGCCCTTTAGGCAAAAATTAAAAAGCCTGTAAACGGGCTTGTTTACAGGCTTTTTGTGGCGGAGAGTTAGGGATTCGAACCCTAGAGACCTTTCGGTCTACAGCATTTCGAGTGCTGCACCTTCGACCACTCGGACAACTCTCCGTGTCTATTTTCGTCCGGATTTCTTTCCAGAAATTTGCTCAAAAATTCGTTGGAGAGAAAACAGGAGAGACGGCAAAAAATATTCGATTTTGAGATTTTCTGTGTTGAGGAATATCAAGGAGAATCAGGGGGATGAAATTCCCAGCTTCTGCCGAAATTTCGAGTCAGGGCCGTTATGACCACTTCGATACCTATCCATGAATGCGTTTCACGAACGCACGGATGATTATAACCAATCCCGCGAAAAAAATCAAGTATGGCGGTGGAATTTCTGCAAATTCTGTTGTATAGTACTTGCGTATGCGCTAATATGGCGCAAATTCTGCGCAAAAAGGACACCATCACCGTGGACGATATGAAAAAAGAGGCCGAACGCGAGGCGCGCACCATGTGGCAGTTCGTGCGCACGTTTCTCAAGTGGCTCGTGATCGCGGGCGTGACCGGCGGCATCGGCGGGCTGGTCGGCTCGGCCTTTCACCTGAGCGTGAACTGGGCGGCGGCGTTTCGCGCCGCGCACCCGTGGCTGCTGTGGCTGCTGCCAATAGGCGGCCTGCTCATCGCGGCCATTTACCGCCTGACCAAAATGGAAAACAAGAACACCAACGCCATCATCGACGCCATCCACTTCGGCGACAAGGTGCCGCTGCTGCTCGTGCCGGCGATCTATCTGTCGACCGTTATTACGCACCTGTTCGGCGGCAGCGCCGGGCGCGAGGGCGCTGCGCTGCAGATCGGCGGCAGCCTCGGCTGCTACGTCGGGCAGCTGTTCCGCCTCGATGAAAAGGACATGCGCATCGCCACGCTCTGCGGCATGAGCGCCGTGTTCTCGGCCCTGTTCGGCACGCCGCTGACGGCGACGATCTTCGCGCTCGAGGTCATCAGCGTGGGCGTGTTTTATTACTCCGCGCTCGTGCCGTGCATCGTCGCGTCGCTCGCGGCGCTCGCGATCTCGAATGCCTTCGGCATCGCGCCGACGCACTTCACGTTCGCGCTCACGGCCGTGCCGAAGCTGCTGCTTCTGCGCGTGGCGGCGCTCGCCGCCGTGTGCTCGCTCATGAGCATCCTCTTTTGCGTGACCATGCACGGCACGGAGCGGCTCTTTGCCGGCCGCATCCAGAACCCGTGGCTGCGCATCGCCGCCGGCGGCGCGATCGTGGTCGTGCTGACGCTGCTCGTTGACACGGGGGACTACAACGGCGCCGGCATGGACGTCATCACCCGCGCCATCGAGGGCGGGCAGGCCGCGCCGGACGCATTTTTCTGGAAGCTGCTGTTCACCGCTGTCACCATCGGCAGCGGGTTCAAGGGCGGCGAGGTCGTGCCGACGTTTTTCATCGGCGCGACGCTCGGCTGTGTGCTCGGCGGACTGCTCGGCATCCCGGCCGGATTTGCCGCGGCGCTCGGACTCGTGTGCGTGTTCTGCGGCGCGGTCAACTGCCCGATCGCGTCGATCGTGCTGAGCATCGAGCTCTTCGGCGCGGGGCAGCTCGTGTACTTTGCACTCGCGTGCGGCATCGCCTATATGCTCTCGGGCTACTTCGGGCTCTACAGCAGCCAGAAGATCCTTTATTCCAAGCTGAGGACGGAGTTTATCAACATCCACGCAAAATAAAATGCAAGCGCCATGCCCGGACACGGAACGTGTCCGGGCAATTTTGACGCCGAAAAAAATTATATAATTTGCGTATAAATTTATATAAAAATGCTTGACAAAGTTATAAGGCGGGTGTACAATGCACAATGTAAGAAAAAAGAAAGCGGTGACCAACCGATGAAGAAAACTCTATACAGCCTCATGCTCAACGAGGAGGTCGTGCGCGAGATCGACCGCATGGCCCACCGCATGGGCACGAACCGCTCGGCACTCATCAATCAGATCCTTGCCGACTATACCTCGGTCGTGACGCCGGAGCGCCGCATCGAGAACATCTTCCACGAGATCGAGCAGCTCGTCGCGCCGGCGCGCGACCTGGTGCCGTTTTTCGCGCCGCACACGACGAGCATGTCGCTCAAGAGCAGCCTGGAGTACAAGTACCGCCCGACGGTCAAGTACGAGGTCGCGCTCTACGGCGACAAGCAGGAGGGGCTCGGCGAGCTGGCCGTCATCTTCCGCACCCAGTCGGCGCAACTGCTGCAGAGCATGACGCAGTTTTTCCGCCTCTGGAAGCAGATCGAGGACGCGCACCTGTCCGGCGTGGAGCCGGATTACGCGCTGTACGACGGCAAGTTCGTGCGCACGCTCTCGCTGCCGCCCGATCACGACTACACGAGCGAGGAGATTGCCCGCGCGATCTCGGACTACGTGCAGCTGTTTGACCGGCTCATGAAGGCATACCTCGCCGGGAAGTACACCCCGCCTGAGATCGAGGCGCTCTACTGCGCGCAGCAGCAGCGCGCGGCGATCCTCATCTGATCCATTCGCAACCATCCATGAAAGGAGGCGCTGCGTGCCGGAACACGCAGCAACCCGACTATGAACGCTGATAAATTCACGCAAAAGACAATCGAAACCATCCAGACCGCCCAGAGCATGGCGCAGGAAAACGGCAACCAGTATCTCACGCCGGAGCACCTGCTCTATGCGCTCGTTGACGCCGACGGCGGCCTGATCGGTACGCTGCTCGGCCGCATGGGCGTGGACTGCAACGCCGTGCTCAGCGAGCTGGACACCGCCATTGACCAGCTGCCGAAGGTCTCCGGCGGCAGCGGCGAGGTGTACGCCTCGCCGGAAACGAGCAAGATCTTCAATTTCGCCGAGCGCGAGGCCAAATCCGGCGGCGACGCCTACGTCTCCGTCGAGCACCTGATGCTCGGCATCTTCGCCAACGAGACCGCCGCCATCAAGCGCATCTTCAGCGCGCACGGCATCACGAAGGCGGGCTTTGTGGCGGAGCTCAAAAAGGTCAAGACCGGCCCCGTCACGAGCGACAACCCGGAGGACACCTATGACGCGCTGAAAAAGTACGGCACCGACCTCGTCGAGCGCGCCCGCGAAGGCAAGATGGACCCGGTCATCGGTCGCGATCAGGAGATCCGCAACGTTATCCGCATCCTCTCGCGCAAAACAAAGAACAACCCCGTGCTCATCGGCGAGCCGGGCGTCGGCAAGACGGCCATCGCCGAAGGGCTGGCGCAGCGCATCGTGCGCGGCGACGTGCCCGAGGGCCTGAAGGACAAGACCATTTTCTCGCTCGATATGGGCGCGCTGGTCGCGGGCGCAAAGTACCGCGGCGAATTCGAGGAGCGGCTCAAGGCCGTGCTCGAGGAAGTGCGCAAGAGCGAGGGGCGCATCCTGCTGTTCATCGATGAGCTGCACACCATCGTCGGCGCGGGCAAGACCGAGGGCAGCATGGACGCCGGCAACCTGCTCAAGCCGATGCTCGCCCGCGGCGAGCTGCACTGCATCGGCGCGACGACGCTCGACGAGTACCGCAAGTATATCGAAAAGGATGCCGCGCTCGAGCGCCGCTTCCAGCCCGTGCAGGTCGATGAGCCGACGGTGGAGGACACCATCTCCATCCTCCGCGGCCTGAAAGAGCGCTACGAGATCTACCACGGCGTGCGCATCCACGACAACGCGCTCGTCGCCGCGGCCACGCTCTCCAACCGCTATATCACCGACCGTTTCCTGCCTGACAAGGCCATCGACCTCGTCGATGAGGCCTGCGCCATGATCCGCACGGAGATCGACTCCATGCCGTCGGAGCTCGACGACCTGCGCCGCCGCATTATGCAGATGGAGATCGAGGAGATGGCCCTCAAGAAAGAGGACGACCAGCTCTCGCGCGACCGGCTCGAAAAGCTCACGCAGGAGCTCGCCGAGCTCAAGGACCGCTTCAACGAGCAGAAGGCCCGCTGGGAGGCCGAGAAGAACAGCGTCGAGGAGGTCAAGTCCCTCAAGGCGGACATTGACCACCTGCACGCCCAGATCGAAGAGGCCCAGCGCAACTATGAGTATGAAAAGGCCGCGCGCCTGCAGTACTCCGACCTGCCGAACCTCGAGAAGGAGCTCACCGAGGCCGAAGCCGCGGCCGAGCGCCGCAAGAGCGACAACTCCCTCGTGCACGACACCGTGACCGAGGAGGAGATCGCCGGCATCGTTGCCAAGTGGACCGGCATCCCGGTGGCAAAGCTCATGGAGGGTGAGCGCGAGAAGCTGCTGCACCTCGACGAAGTGCTGCACCGCCGCCTGATCGGCCAGGACGAGGCCGTGGAGAAGGTCTGCGAGGCCATCCAGCGCTCGCGTGCCGGCATCAGCGACCCGAACCGCCCGATCGGCTCGTTCCTGTTCCTCGGCCCGACGGGCGTCGGCAAGACGGAACTGGCCAAGGCGCTGGCCGAGAGCCTGTTTGACGATGAGCGCAGCATGGTGCGCATCGACATGACCGAGTACATGGAGAAATTCTCCGTCTCGCGTCTCATCGGTGCGCCTCCCGGATACGTCGGCTACGACGAGGGCGGTCAGCTTACCGAGGCCGTGCGCCGCAAACCGTACTCCGTCGTGCTGTTCGATGAGGTCGAAAAGGCGCACCCGGATGTGTTCAACATCCTGCTGCAGATCCTCGACGACGGCCGCATCACGGACAGCCAGGGCCGCACGGTGGACTTCAAGAACACGATCATCATCCTCACGTCGAACCTCGGCAGCCAGTACCTGCTCGACGGCATCGGCCCGGACGGCGAGATCACCGCGGACGCGCGCGAGCGCGTGCAGGGCGAGCTGCGCCGCGCCTTCCGGCCGGAGTTCCTCAATCGTCTGGATGAGATCCTCATGTTCCGTCCGCTCACGCGCGACAACCTGTCGCACATCATCGACAACCTCGTCGCCGCCCTGCGCAGCCGCCTGGCTGACCGCACGCTGAACCTCGAGATGACCGACGCCGCCAAGGCGCTCATCATCGCCAACGGGTATGACCCGGTCTACGGCGCGCGTCCGCTCAAGCGCTACCTGCAGAGCCACGCCGAGACGCTCATTGCCCGCACCATCCTCTCCGGCGACCTGCACGCCGGCGACACGCTCGTCGTGGACGCCGAGAACGGCGCGCTTGTCTGCCGCGTGAAGGCATAAGGCATAAAAATGACCCCGGGAATCTGTGCATCGTGCACAGGTTCCCGGGGTTTTGCTTTTGCCCTTGTTAATTATTCCTTGTGTTTTAAGCAGAAAATGCTATAATAGGCATACAAAAAATCGAGGCTGGCCAGCCTCATGGTTTATTGCATAAACCATGATAAGCCTCTAATGGCCTGTCACGATAGCCGTGAAACGGCGCGGATTATTAGCGGAAAAGGCGGGCTTGTTATGGATAAGTATGTCTTGGAAAGAGATGGTCAGCTTGATTTTTACAAGACTTTTCTTCCACGTGTTGATCCCCAATTAAATATTGATGAAATTATATCTGACAGCAACGATGGCGTTATCAATGGCAATCTGTTAGAGTTTAAGCTTCACGTTACAGATTTGAACTCTGTGCTGTTTCAGTGTATCAAATACCTGTCTGCTCTGCGTGTCAAGGGGAAGCCTGTTCCAGCTAACATTCTGATCATAGATGTGAACGCCGCGTGCGTTTGGCTGTACCGATCCGCGCCTTATTTGGCGGATATTGAAAAGCTGTATTTCGGCGGTGCATCAAAGGATAACAGCGGATTTATTGGCGGAGATGCTGAGCGGGTGCTGCATTATGAAAAGCAACTTGATGCTGAAGGTATTGTTGCCTTGCTCAAAGAAAATAGTTTTACCAAAATACATATTGATGAAAACTGCATCGTCGGTTGGGCTACATCTTTTTACAAGGCTGTTCCCACAGCGCGCAAAGAGGACTTTTTGGGTGATGACACAGGCAAGCATAAAACAATTGGTGAAATCAGAAAACCAGTTCACTTTGCACAGTATATATACCCTTATGAAGGACAGACAAACATCAAGTTTAACTACTTGATGGACAAGTTAAATGACACCTTGCAGAAAAAGAACCTTGGTGCATTCTATACACATCATCTTTACGCTGAAAAGTCGATCGAACTTGTACGTGCCGCTATTGCTCGTGTGCCCGCCGGAAATGACTATATCATTCTAGACAGGTGTGCAGGGACAGGCAATCTTGAGGCGGGATTGACGGACGATGAACTCACGCATTGTATTGTTTCTACGGTCGAATATTACGAATACAAGGTGCTACAAGAATTGCTCGGTGCAAAAGTGCGCCATATTATCCCGCCTGTTGAAACAGCTGAGACATTCAACGCCGGACTTGTAACAGGTGCGGACGCTTTAAGCCGTGAATATATTGAAAATTCCGTCATTAAGCAGTACCTTGACAATCCGCAATGCACGGTGATTTTGTTTGAAAACCCGCCCTACGCTGAAACAACTAGCGTTGAACATCAACGTCATGGTGTAGGCAAGAAATCATCCACATGGAAAAACAGCTATGTTGTCTCAGAAATGAAAAAAGAGGTCAAAGGGACTGCTACCAATGATTTGGGTAACGCCTTTATTTGGTCCGCCTTCAAGTATTATCTGCGCCAGCCAACGGATAGCTATATTGTTTATTCCCCGGTCAAGTATTGGAAAGCACAGCACTTGATCAATAAAGAATTTTTAGGAGGTTTCGCGTTTAACAGACGGCACTTCCACACAAATATTGATGCCTGCATCATGTGCGCCTATTGGGGTCAGGCAGAGGCAAACATTGATAATATTGAAATTCATGGCTATGATATTGCTCCCAACGAGACATTAGATGATTTTGGAATGCTATGTGTTAAGCGCATTCATACCATGTATAGCAAAACCTATTATGACAAGAGGACATTTCCGGATGACACAGAGAATGGGGTTTTGCTACAGCATGATGGCGGCTTGGCAGTAAATCAAAAAATGCGGATAAAGCCATTGTTTAATAATAACATTATGGGATATCTCGTAGTTGATGGCCCGGGCTTTGATAACCCTGATTTACACGCCGTTTTAATTCGCGCAGGCATATATAATGGCAATGGCTTTTTCTTGCGAAAAGACAACTATCTCGAAAAACTCCCCATGTTCTGCGCCTCGCGTTATATCACATATAACAGGGCGTGGACGGAACGTGCCCGCATTATGAAGTCAGCAGACGGCGCGGATAGGTATCACGCAGATGTTGCAAGCGGGAAACTGACACAATTTCTCTTAAAATGCCTTCTGTTTACCTGTTTAGAAACGCAAAACCACATGAGGACATTTACAGGCAGCGACGGACGCTTTTACCGTAACGAGCTGTGTTTTGATGATACGAACGGAGAAACAATTGCCCTACAAGATGTAAAAGCTCTTTTAGTAGGCGATAAGGAGACCAAACTTTTGGAACAGTGGGAAACCGTTTTGCACTGGGCAAAGCAGGCAAAAAACTATGACCCTGCATTGACCTATGGCGTATACCAAATCTCTTCAGAATTGGATACCTCGCATAAAGACGAAGTGACGGGGGATACGGTTTGGGAAAACGTGGAGTTGCATACGGCGCTGGTAGGATTGAAAACGCTGGTGAAAGAGTATTATAACTCCGAAATTGTCCCGACACTGTTTGAGTATGAGTATTTGAAATAAATTAAAAGGTGCGGGAGTCATCATGATTCCCGCACCTTTTCACTTAACTGAGAATTGTTTTTTTTCAGGCTTTCGGCTGTTTCCGGCACAGGCGGAAGATCAGCAGTGTCAGCAGCGCGCCGGTGAGGTAGCCCGCCGTGTCGAGCCAGACGTCCGCGATGCGGCCGCTGCGGCCGGGGACGAAGAGCTGGATCGTCTCGTCGCACAGCGCGGCAAAGGGGCCTGGCAGCAGCGCGCGCGGCCACGAAAAATGCGCGCTCGTGCGCAGCGCGGCGGCCGTCAGCGCGCCGAGCACGGCGTACTCGGCAAAGTGCGCGCACTTGCGCAGCACATGGTCGGTCATCCACGGCAGCAGATCTTGCACCACGACCAGCAGCGCGCCGCTCTCGGCGCCGCTCTGTGCCGCAGGCAGGCACGAGTGGCCCCAGATGACCAGCAGCCACACGGCAGCGCAGACCGTCAGGATGCGGCTGGCGCGGCGGTTCATTTGCCCTCTGCTTCCTTCTGCGCGCGGATCTTGTCCACCCAGCACTTGTGGCACATGGCGACATAGCTGTCATTGCCGCCGAGGAGGATCTGCCCGCCCTCGGTGATGACGCGGCCGCTGCCGTCGATGCGGGCGTTGACCGTCGCCTTGCGGCCGCAGGCGCACACGGTCTTGATCTCCGTGATGGAATCGGCCAGCTCCATGAGCCGCCGCGCGCCGGGGAAGAAGTGCGTGAGAAAATCCGTCCGCAGGCCGAAGCACAGCACCGGGATGTTCTGCTCGTCAACGATGCGGCGCAGCTGGTCAATCTGCTCGGGGGAGAAAAACTGCGCCTCGTCCGCGATGATGACATCGGCGTGGCCCGCGCGCGCGAACGTGGCGATGATGTCCTCGTCCGGGTGGATGACCTGCGCCTCGCGCTGCAGGCCGATGCGCGAGCGGATGATGTTCGCCCCGTCGCGGTCGTCGACCGACGGCTTGATGAGCCAGACCGTCATGCCCAGCTCCTCATAGTTGAACTGCGTGATGAGCGCCTGTGCGGACTTCGACGAGCCCATGGCGCCGTATTTAAAGTAGAGTTTGGCCATTTAATCCCGCTCCTTTACATAGGCCCGGATGCGCTCCATGACAAAATCGAGCGCAACCTGATTATGCCCGCCTTCAGGGATAATAATATCGGCATAGCGCTTCGACGGCTCGACGAACATCTCGTGCATGGGCTTGACCGTGGTCAGATACTGCGTGACGATCGACTCCAGGTCGCGGCCGCGGTCGCGCACGTCGCGCCGCAGGATGCGCACATCGGCATCCGTGTCGACAAAGAGCTTGATGTCCAGCCGCTCGCGCAGCTCCGGCTCGGCAAAGATGAGGATGCCCTCGACGACGATGACCTTGGCCGGCGTGACCGTGGTCGTCTCGGCCGCGCGGTTGTGCACCGTGTAGTCGTAGATCGGGCATTCCACCGCCTGCCCGGCGCGCAGCGCGTCGAGATGCTGCACGAGCAGCTGCGTGTCGAACGCATTCGGGTGGTCGTAGTTGAGCTTTTTGCGCTCGGGGAAGGGAATGTCGTCGTGCCGCTTGTAATAATTGTCGTGGTACAGCACGCTCACATCGCCGCCGAATTCGTCGAGAATGCGCCGCGTGATGGTGGTCTTGCCGCTGCCGGTGCCGCCGGCGATGCCGATGGTGATGACGTCGCTCATGGTGCCGCCTCCCGTGTGTCGCTTTTTTCTCCAACATTCTACCACAGGCGCAGGGCCGTTGCAATTTGACTTTTGCATTTTTTGCGGTTAAAATAAAACCGGCCGCTGCGCGCGGCCAAACCTGAAAAAATAGAAAAACGGAGGTAGTATCATGCCTGTTCCCACGCCGCATATCGCAGCCAAAGCCGGAGACATCGCCAAGACCGTGCTCATGCCCGGCGACCCGCTGCGCTCGAAGTTCATCGCCGAGACCTTTCTGGAAAATCCCGTGCTCGTCAACAACGTCCGCGGCGTGCAGGGTTACACCGGCACGTGGAAGGGCGTGCCCGTGACCGTGATGGCCTCCGGCATGGGCATCCCGTCGATCGGCATCTACAGCTGGGAGCTGTACAACTTCTACGATGTCGACAACATCATCCGCGTCGGCTCGGCCGGCGCGCTCGCGGACGACCTGAACCTCATGGACGTTGTCGCCGGTGCGGGCGCGTGCACGGACTCCAACTTCGCGCACCAGTTCGGCCTCAACGGCACGTTCGCGCCCATCGCGGACTACACGCTGCTCAGCCAGGCCGTCGCCGCGGCGGCCGCCAATGGCGTGACGCTGCACGTCGGCAACGTGCTCTCGGCCGATAACTTCTACGACGACGGCAGCGACGGTCCGGATCAGTGGAAGAAGATGGGCGTGCTCGCCGTCGAGATGGAGGCCGCCGGCCTGTACATGAACGCCGCCCGCGCCGGCAAGCGCGCGCTCGGCCTGTTCACGATCTCCGATCACATCTACCGCGCCGAGGAGCTCACGAGCGAACAGCGGCAGAACTCCTTCGTGCAGATGATTACGATTGCGCTCGACACCGCCGTCAACATGGCAAATCTGTAACGCAAGGGCATCTGTCCGCGAGAAACGGACAGATGCCCAATTTGTTTATATTTTTTTTATATTTTCGAAACAAATAGGATTGCTTGCAATTCCGGCGCGTGGTATACTAAAGACAGTTGTGAAAACACAACAAAAAACCACCCGAATGTCGGGTAAAATTTTAATGGAGGAAAAAATAGCATGAACATGAAGAAGCTCGTTGCTCTGCTCCTCGCGCTCGTCATGGTCTTTGCGCTGTGCGCCTGCGGTCCCAAGGACAATCAGGACACGGGCAAGAAAGACGACGGCAAAAAAACGGCTATGAAGGCAGACGACATCCCGGACGAAATGACGTCCAGCGATGGCAAGTATCAGGTCGCGTTCGTCACCGACGTGGGCGATCTGAAGGATAAGTCCTTCAACCAGGGCACTTACGATGGCGTGAAGCTGTACGCCAATGCCAACAGCAAGTCCTACAAGTACTATAAGCCCGCCAACGGCGACAAGGCCACCGATGACGATCGTTACGACGCCATGAAGGCCGCTGTCGACAACGGCGCAGAGGTCGTTGTGGCCGCCGGCTTCCTGCAGGGCGCTGCCCTCGAGAAGGCCGCGAAGGAATTCACGGACACCAAGTTCGTGTTCATTGACGGTTCGCCCGTCGACGGCGTGACCAACCTCGCTGCCATCAGCTTCCGTGAAGAGCAGTGCGGCTACCTGGCCGGCTATGCTGCCGTCATGGAAGGCTACACCAAGCTCGGCTTCTGCGGCGGTGGCGGCGGCACGAACGATGCCTGCTGCCGTTACGGCTACGGTTACGTTCAGGGCGCTGAGGCTGCTGCAGCCGAAAAGAACGTCAAGGTCGAGATGAACTACACCTGGAAATACGGCGAGAGCTTCCAGCCCTCCGCTGAGCTGCAGACCCTGGCCTCCGGCTGGTACAAGAACGGCACCGAGGTCATCTTCTCCTGCGGCGGCTCCATCTTCGACTCCATCACCGCTGCTGCTTCCGCGAACGACGCGGCTGTCATCGGCGTGGACGTCGACCAGTCCTACACCTCCGACACCGTCATCACCTCCGCCCTCAAGGGCATCGGCGAGGCTGCTCAGCAGGCTCTGACCGCCGCTTACGGCAGCGATTGGGCCAACTACGGCGGCAAGCTCACCACCCTGGGCGCGGCCGAGGGCGCTGTTGGTCTGCCGACCGACACCTGGAGCCTCAAGAACTGGACCGTTGACCAGTACAAGGCCATGTTCGAGAAGATCGTCAAGGGCGAGATCACCATCGACAACGACTTCACCAAGCTCGCCAGCACCGATCACGTCACCCTCAATCTCGTCAAGTAATTTGACCGGATTCCTTTTAAGGAGAGAAAGCTTTGGCTTTCTCTCCTTTTCTTGTTTGCCCCGGAACAGCCGCGCCGTGTGCAGACCTGTGCGCCGCGGGGGAGCCCGAGGGGGCGAAGGGCCCGCCTCGGATGAGATCCATTGCCGCCCGGCGGGCGGCGTCTCGGCCCGGGTGAAAAACTCCGGGTTTTCGCCCGGGCTGAGAGAAAGCTTTGGCTTTCTCTCCTTTTTTCGTTTGCATTCTGTACACATTTGGGGCGGAATGCCTTGAAATCAGGCGATCAAACAGGTATAATCAAAATATTAGAAGAGCCATTTCGCGCGCCGGGCAGCGCGGTTTCCCGTCCGGCGGCTGCCGATATGCAAACACAGAAACAGAAATAGGAAAGTAGGTGGCGGTATGGACAACGCTCCTCCGTATGTGATCGAAATGCTTCACATCACCAAGGAGTTCCCCGGTATTAAGGCCAACGACGACATCACCCTGCAGCTCAAAAAGGGCGAGATCCACGCCCTGCTCGGTGAAAACGGCGCCGGCAAATCCACGCTCATGAGCGTGCTCTTCGGCCTGTACCAGCCGGAGGCGGGCGAGATCCGCAAAAACGGCAAGCCCGTCAAGATCGACAACCCCAATGATGCCACCGCGCTCGGCATCGGCATGGTGCACCAGCACTTCAAGCTCATCGACGTGTTCACCGTGCTCGACAACATCATCCTCGGCGCGGAGACGACGAAGCTCGGTTTCATCCAGCGCAAGGAAGCGCGCAAAAAGGTCGAGGAGCTCTCGGAAAAATACGGCCTGAAGGTCGACCTCGATGCCAAGGTCGAGGACATCACCGTCGGCATGCAGCAGCGCGTCGAGATCCTCAAGATGCTCTACCGCGACAATGAGATTCTCATCTTCGACGAGCCGACCGCCGTGCTCACCCCGCAGGAGATCGACGAGCTCATGGCCACGATGAAGGAGTTTGCGCGCGAGGGCAAGTCCATCCTCTTCATCTCGCACAAGCTCAATGAGATCATGGCCGTGGCCGACCGCGTGACCGTCCTGCGCAAGGGCAAGTGCATCGGCACGGTCAACACCTGCGACACGAACAAGCAGGAGCTGTCGAACATGATGGTCGGCCGCCCCGTGCAGCTCGTCATCGACAAGACGCCGGCTCACCCCGGCGAGGAGATTTTGCATGTGGAGGATCTGTGCGTCCTGTCGCACCTGCACAAGCGCAACGCCGTCGATCATGTGTCGTTCAATGTCCGCGCGGGCGAGATCGTCTGCATCGCCGGCATCGACGGCAACGGCCAGACGGAGCTCATCCACGGCCTGACCGGCCTGGACAAGATCACGGGCGGCTCGGTCACGCTCTGCGGCGAGACGATCACGCACGCCTCCATCCGCCGCCGCGGCAGGAACATGAGCCACATCCCCGAGGACCGGCACAAGCACGGCCTCGTGCTCGACTTCACGCTCGAGCAGAACATGGTGCTCCAGCGCTATAAAGAGCCGCAGTTCCAGCACGGCGGCTTCATCCGCCGCGACGCCGTGCGCGCCTACGCCGACCGGCTCATCGAGCAGTTCGACGTCCGCAGCGGCCAGGGCGCCGTCACGATCGCGCGCAGCATGTCCGGCGGCAACCAGCAGAAGGCCATCATCGCCCGCGAGGTCGACCGGGACAAACCGCTCATCATCGCCGTGCAGCCCACGCGCGGCCTCGACGTCGGCGCGATCGAATACATCCACAAGCAGCTCGTCGCCCAGCGCGACGCGGGCAAGGCCGTGCTGCTCGTGTCGCTCGAGCTCGACGAGGTCATGAGCCTGTCCGACCGCATCCTCGTCATGTACGAGGGGCAGATCGTCGGCGAGCTCGACCCGAAGCAGACGACCGTGCAGGAGCTCGGTCTGTATATGTCCGGCGCCAAGCGCAGCGGGAAGGACGGTGAATCGGCATGAAGCAGAACAAACTCCGCACCCTTTATGAAAAGGACATGACCAAGAAGATCCTCGCGTCGCTGCTGTCGATCCTCATCGGTCTCGTTGTCGGCAGCGTCATCATCGCCGCCGTCGGCTTCTCGAATCCGGAGCTCGGCGCGTCGAGCGTCTGGGACGGCATCCGCATCGTGTTCGCCGGCCTGTTCAGCACCGGCCGCACCGCCTCCGGCGTGCTCACCTGGGGCTTCAACTCTACGAACTTCGGCAATATGCTCTTCCGCGCCACGCCGCTGATTATGACGGGCCTGTCCGTCGCCGTGGCGTTCAAGACCGGCCTGTTCAACATCGGCGCGCCCGGCCAGTACCTCATGGGCACGCTCGTGTCGCTGTGCATCGCGCTCGGCATCCCATCGAGCAGCGTCGCCCCGTGGCTGATCTGGATCCTTGCGTTTCTCGGCGGCGTCGCCGCCGGTGCGCTCTGGGGCGCGATCCCCGGCGCGCTCAAGGCGTTTTTGAACATCAACGAGGTGCTGGCGAGCATCATGACCAACTGGCTGGCGGCAAACCTCGTGACGTGGATGTTCGACATCAGCAACTTCAAAAACCTGGTCGAGAACACCAAGTCCGGCTACATCTACAAGACGACCTATAACGACGTGGCCACGGCGAAGCTCGGGCTCGACAAGCTCTTCCCGAACTCGCAGGTCAATGCCGGTATCCTCGTGGCGATTCTCTTCGCCATCGGCATGTACATCCTCATGAACAAGACGACGCTCGGCTACGAGCTCAAGGCCTGCGGCATGAACCGCCACAGCGCCCGCTACGCCGGCATCCGCGACAAGCGCAACATCGTCCTGTCCATGGCCATCGCGGGCGGACTCGCCGGCGGCGGCGCTGCGCTGTACTACCTGTCCGGCAATACGGAGTTTTTCTGGAGCACGTACCAGACGCTCCCGGCCGAGGGCTTCAACGGCATCCCGGTCGCCCTGCTCGCGGTCAACAACCCCATTGCCGTCATCTTCACGGCCATCTTCATGTCCGTGCTCGACATTGCGGGCCTGCAGCTGACCAACCTCACGGCGTATAACGAATACATCACGGACGTCATCATTGCGGCCATCGTGTATCTGAGCGCGTTCTCGCTCGTGATCCGCATGCTGCTCGACGGCCGGAAGAAAAAGCGCAAGTCCGGCGACACGCCGGCGGACGATCAGCCCGTCGAGCCCGCGCAGTCGCTCGGAGACCCGGATCTGCATCCGGACCCGGCCATCACAGACCCGGACGCGGATGCGCCCGTCGCGGAAGGAGGCGAGCAGGCATGAGCTTTCTCATCCAACAGACACTGATCTATGCCGTCCCGCTCATGATCGTGGCGCTCGCCGGCGTGTTTGCCGAGCGCAGCGGCATCATCAACCTCGCACTCGAGGGCATCATGATCTTCGGCGCGTTCATCGGCGTGCTCTTCGTGCGCCAGATGCAGGGCCTGGAGGTCTTCAACGCCGCCAAAGCGGCCGGGGACTGGGGCACGCTGCAGGGCCTCGTGCTGCTGGCCATGCTCGTGTCGGCGGCCATGGGCGCGCTGTTTTCGCTGCTGCTGTCGTTCGCGTCGATCAACCTGCGCGCCGACCAGACCATCGGCGGCACGGCGCTCAACCTGCTGGCGCCCGCGCTGGTGCTGTTCTTCATCCGCATCATCGCCAACCAGAACACCCTCAACATGGCCAGCGGTGACTCGGCCAGCTGGTTTATGATCAAAAAGAGCACGCTCGGCATCGACAAGTCCGTCGATCTCGGTTTCTTCGGCGAGACGTTTATCAACAAGGTGTATCTGGCCACCTATGTGTGCATCCTGGTGTTCATCATCCTGTCGATCCTGCTGTACAAGACGCGCTTTGGCCTGCGCCTGCGCGCGTGCGGCGAAAATCCGCAGGCGGCCGACTCGCTCGGCATCAACGTCTACAAGATGCGCTATGCCGGCACGACCATCTCCGGCGCGCTGGCCGGTATGGGCGGCTTCGTCTACGCGCTGACCACGGCCAACTGCTCGTCCAACGGCGACGTGGCGGGCTTCGGCTTTTTGGCCCTCGCCGTCATGATCTTCGGCAACTGGAAGCCGCTGAACATCGCGGGCGCGTCGCTGCTGTTCGGCCTGTTCAAGTGCATCGCCGCGGCCTACACCAGCCTCGACATCAACGGCGACGGCGTGTATCTGCTCGCGCAGATCGGCATCAGCGCGCACTTCTATCAGATGCTGCCGTACCTCATCACGATCATCGTGCTCGCCTTTACGTCCAAGAGCTCCCGCGCCCCCAAGGCCGAGGGCATCCCCTACGACAAGGGCAGCCGCTGAGCCGGACGACCGTTCCATTCCGCACCTGCCGGGCATCCGGCAGGTGCGTTCCATTTTGCAAATGGAACGCACAGATCCCATTCGAGGCGGGCTCTGCCCCCTCGAGCACCCCCTGTGGCTCGGATATCCGGCAGGCAGCGGCGGCTTCTCGCGCTTTGGCCGGTCAGGCTTGACCATCCACACGTTTTTATTAAAATCGCACAAACAATATGTGCATTTCCTGTGAAAAACGCAAAAACATACAAAATTCACAAAATGGTCATAAAACTGGTTGACATTTCGTAGGGGCGACCGTATACTGAACTTGCTGAACAAAGCATGATAGAGGCGCGGAAGTCATCAGTACCCTCGCTCACCGGCAGGTAACCGGGAGGGGAAAGGGGCAGCCGCCGAAGGGTCTCGCAGGTTCCTGCCGCGGGATTGCCTGGGCCGTCGGAGAACATCCGCCGGACTGCCGCATACGCGGAGCGCTGTCATTGACCAGGAGTTTCAAGTGTCATGAACAGTATGCTCTGTTCATGACATTTTTTTATAGGAGGAATTTCAAGATGAATTCCAGACGCAAGATCCTGGCTGTTCTGCTGCTCGTCGTCATGGCCGTGTCGCTGCTGAGCGTGTGCGCGCTCGCCGCCGATGACGGGGACGATGTGGCAAAGTCCATCACCTGCACCACGTGCAATGGTACCGGCATCTCGCAGGGTGAAGAATGCAGTGCCTGCGAGGGCACCGGCGAGATCACATCCACCAGCCGCATGGCGTTTTCGTTCTGGGCACTCGTGCCGCCGATCGTCGCCATCATCCTCGCACTCATCACGAAGGAAGTTTACTCGTCGCTGTTCGTCGGCATCCTGCTCGGTGCGCTGTTTTACTCCAACTTTAACCCGATCACCGGCCTTGACGCCATCATCAACGACGGTATGGTGCCCGCCGTCGCCGACAGCGCCGGCATCATGCTCTTCCTCGTCATCCTCGGCGCCATGGTCGCGCTCATCAACCGCGCCGGCGGCTCCGCCGCCTTCGGCCGCTGGGCCGAGACCCACATCAAGACCCGCGCCGGCGCCATGTTCGCCACCTTCCTGCTCGGCGTGCTCATTTTCGTCGATGACTACTTCAACTGCCTGACCGTCGGTTCGGTCATGCTGCCCGTCACCGACCGGCACAAGATCTCCCGCGCCAAGCTCGCCTACCTCATCGACGCCACGGCCGCACCCGTGTGCATGATCGCGCCGATCTCCTCCTGGGCCGCCGCCGTGTCCGGCGTCGTCGAGGACTACAACGGCTTCGACCTGTTCGTGCGCGCCATTCCGTATAACTTCTACTCGCTGCTCACGTTCGTGTTCATCATCGCGCTCATCCTCATGAAGTTCGACTACGGCCCGATGCGCCTGCACGAGATGAACGCCCGCTTCAAGAACGACCTCTACACCACCGGCGACCGCGCCGACGGGAACAATGATGCCATCGACTGCAACCAGAACGGCCGCGTCATCGACCTGATCCTGCCCGTCGCCGTGCTGATCGTGACGTGCTTTGCCGGCCTTGTCTACGCCGGCGGTTACTGGGACGCTTCCGGTGACTACTACCACGACTTCGTCGGCGCTTTCGGCAACACGGACGCCTTTGTCGCCCTGCCCTGGGGCTCGCTGATCGCGCTCGTGTTCACGATCATCTACTTCCTGTGCCGCCGTCTCATCACCTTCAAGGATTCCATGGCCTGCCTGCCGAAGGGCTTCATCAACATGGTCCCCGCCATCATGATCCTGACCTTCGCCACCTCGCTCAAGAACATGACCGGCCTGCTCGGCGGCAAGTACTTCGTCGCCTCCGTCATGAACTCTGCGGCCGGGTCGCTGTTCAGCTTCCTGCCGGCGATCATCTTCCTTGTCGCCGGTGTGCTGAGCTTCTCCACCGGCACGAGCTGGGGCACGTTCGGCATCCTGCTGCCGATCGTCACCTATGTGTTCGACCCGTCGAGCAGCCTGTTCATCATCGGCGTGTCCGCGTGCCTGGCCGGCGCCGTGTTCGGCGACCACTGCTCGCCCATTTCCGACACGACCATCATGGCCTCCGCCGGTGCGATGTGCAACCACGTCAACCACGTGTCCACGCAGCTGCCGTATGCCGGCACCGTCGGTATCATCTGCTTTGTCAACTACATCCTGGCGGGCTTCATCCAGAACGTTTATATCTGCCTCGCCATCGGTGTGGTGCTCGTGGTCGCGGCCCTGTTCGTCATCCGCGCCATCACCGCCAAGAAGCCGCTGCCCGGCTTCGAGGACGTCGCCTGAGAGAGCAAAACCGCATAGAAACCCATATGTTCAACGCCGCCTCCGGGCTTTCGGAGGCGGCGTTTTGCGCCTTTTTGCGGCGGCGCAAAAAGGCTTGACCTTTGACAGAGAGTGTGGTATAGTGAATCTACCTGTCAGTCGAGAGGTTCCCTTTTTATGCCCTTTCGGCTCATACAGGGAGGCAATCACGTCCCGACAGGGGCGAAATCAATAAGGAGGTGCCGAAAAATATGGCTAAAGCTGGATCCCGTGTCAAGGTGACGCTCAGATGCGCAGAGTGCAAGCAGCGGAACTACAACACCATGAAGAACAAGAAGAACACTACCGAAAAGCTCGAACTGAGTAAGTATTGCCCCTTCTGCCGCAAGCACACCAAGCACGTTGAAACCAAATAAGACTTTCGAAAGGACGGAATGATTCATGGCTGATAAGAAACCGGAAAAGAAAGAAACTTCCACCGAAGCCGTCAAGAAAGTCGATAAAAAACTCCCGTTTTTCAAACGCATCGGCAAATGGTTCCGCGACATGAAGAGCGAGCTCAAAAAGGTCGTGTGGCCGACGCCGAAGCAGACGGCAAACAACACCGCGGTCTGCCTGGTGGTCATGCTCGCCTCCGCACTGGTGCTGTGGGGCTTCGACTCGCTGGCCGATCAGGGCGTGCAGCTTCTGCTGAAGCTGGGTGGATAACATGTCTGAACTTGCAAAATGGTATGTTGTCCATACCTACTCCGGCTACGAAAACAGCGTAGCCGCGAACATCCTAAAGGCGGCGGAAAACCGCAAAATGCAGGATCTGATCCAGGAAGTCAACATCCCGATGGAGACGGTCAAGGAGATCACCGATTCCGGTGAAAAGACCGTCGAGCGCAAGGTCTTCCCGGGCTACGTGCTCGTGAAGATGGTGCTGACCGATGAGAGCTGGCATCTCGTGCACAACGTGCGCGGCGCCGCGGGCTTCGTCGGCTCCGACGGGAAGGCGATCCCCCTGACAGAACAGGAAATTTACGACCTCGGCGTCGAGCATCACGAAGTGGTGGTCGGCTATGAGCTCGGCGACTCCGTCAAGATCACCGACGGCCCGCTCGAGGGCTTCATCGGCACGGTGGACGAGCTCGAGCCCGACAAGGACCGTGTCCGCGTCGTCGTTTCCATGTTCGGCAGAGAGACGCCCGTCGACCTCGAACTCGATCAGGTCGAAGCGATCAAGGATTAAAATCTTACAAGAAAGAGGTGCTTTCAAGTGGCACAGAAAATAGTTGGATACGTCAGATTCCAGGTTCCCGCCGGCAAGGCAACGCCGGCTCCCCCGGTCGGCCCCGCGCTCGGCCAGTATGGCATCAACATTGGCCAGTTCACCAAGGACTTCAACGAGCGCACCAAGGGCGACATGGGCATGATGATCCCGGTCGTCATCACCGTGTACGCCGACCGCAGCTTCTCGTTCATTACCAAGACGCCCCCGGCAGCCCTGCTCATCAAGAAGGCCTGCGGCATCGAGCATGCTTCCGGCGTGCCCCAGAGAGATAAGGTCGCGACCATCAGCAAGGAAGACCTGCGCAAGATCGCAGAGCAGAAGATGCCCGATCTCAACTGCTCGAGCATCGAGTCTGCTATGAGCATGATCGCAGGCACCTGCCGCAGCATGGGCGTTCTGGTCGGCGAATAAGCCGTCAGATTTCGCTCCCTGATCGTGGGAGGATCATCCATCCGACGAACCACTTTATTAGGAGGAAACTGAATTGTTCAGAGGTAAAAATTATAAAGAGAGCGCTAAGCTCATTGATAAGCAGGCTCAGTACGAGCCGCAGGAAGCCTTCGAGCTCATCACCAAGACCGCCAAGGCCAAGTTTGACGAGACCGTCGAGCTGCACGTGAAGCTGGGCGTTGACTCCCGTCACGCCGACCAGCAGGTCCGCGGCGCCATCGTCCTGCCCCACGGCACCGGCAAAGTCAACCGCGTGCTCGTCTTCTGCAAGGAAGAGCAGGTCCAGGAAGCGCTCGACGCCGGTGCCGATTACGCCGGCGGCCAGGATCTTGTTGCGAAGATCCAGGGCGAGAACTGGTTCGAGTTCGACACCGTCATCGCCTCTCCCAACATGATGGGCGTCGTCGGCCGTCTCGGCAAAGTGCTCGGCCCCAAGGGCCTGATGCCGTCCCCGAAGGCCGGCACCGTCACGCCGAATATTGCCAACGCCATCAAGGAAGCCAAAGCCGGTAAGATCGAGTACCGTCTCGACAAGACCAACATCATCCACTGCCCGATCGGCAAGGTCAGCTTTGGCGCTGAGAAGCTCACCGAGAACTACAACGCGCTCATCGGCGCGATCATCAAGGCCAAGCCGGCCGCCGCGAAGGGCCAGTACATCAAGTCCTGCGTCACGGCGTCCACCATGGGCCCCGGCATCAAGATCGTCACGAAGATCTGATCGCCTGACAGCAAAACACCCCGCCTTCGGCGGGGTGTTTTTGCGTTTTCATAGTTAGTGCCATTGGTTCTGTTTTTCAACGCATTCAAATATTTCCTGCTTTGCGGCAGACGTTTGCTTTTGCCTTGCACAGTAGCCTGTGCGGCTTGCATCCCGGATGCTCACGATCCTGACGCGCAGCATCCACTTTGCCTCAGCGTAGCCTGTGCGGCTTGCATCCAATGTGATTCATTCGCATAGCCACACTTTTTCCCCTTTGCCTCAGCGTAGCCTGTGCGGCTTGCATCACGAAAGGTGGTGAACGATATGCTGACTTGCAATCTTTGCCTCAGCGTAGCCTGTGCGGCTTGCATCATCCCCGGAGGCAATGCTCATGTACGGTAAGGAAGCAAGCAACCGAAAACAAGAGATAGACCGCCA
>ERZ791908.195-NODE-195-length-80857-cov-26.834831_pt1 | contig 80857 bp, 86 predicted proteins | sample MGYA00510144_ERZ791908 | MGnify/ENA primary metagenome ERZ791908 (study PRJEB30046, sample SAMN00792105) | human gut metagenome | study: EMG produced TPA metagenomics assembly of the A metagenome-wide association study of gut microbiota in type 2...
CTTATGAAGTTCATCGCTTTTTTCATGGCCTGGAAATTAGTTTTTTCCCAGACACCTTTTTATTCATTCTTTTCTTTTTGTCTTTGCTATTGCGTAAAAGATACACAATTTCATTTAAAAAGCTGATGCATTATATCTTCAAATTCAAACTTAGTAACATATTGATGTGTACAAAAAATACTCATATTACTAGATGGAGTAATTTTGCCCCTATACTTTTTCTCCCTAGATAAATGATGAGCCCTATTTTCAAGTAGTTTTTCAAAATCTAATATAATATTATTCATGATTTGATTCCCTTTCTTTTATTCCAATGGCAACCAGCCAAATTCATCAGATTGATCTAACGATCTCAGCAGAGTTAACAGTCCCGTGCTTCCATAAGAAAAATTAAGACTTAACTTATAACCGTATTTACCAGGTGTCAGAATTTCTTCTTCATTTGAAATCAAATATTGATTTAAAGCCTCTAATGAATAATCTAACATAGTAGAATTACCATCTTTAGCTAATGCATTAGCTAAAGGGATTACTCCACTATAACCTGATATTAATGTCTGCATATATGTACAGTAAGTAAAACATGTATTTTTCAGCTTTTCAAACAAAGATTTATACTTTTTCTTAAATAGTTTATCTTCTCTCACATACTTGTGCATTAGCAAAGCTAAACCGAAAGTACCATTTTCTAAATACGGTATTAACCTTTCAAAACCACGAGATTTATCAGTAATTGCTAAATTACCTTTACCCTCAGCATGTTTTTGTAAAATACACATTATTATTTCTTCTGCCTTTTTCTTTTCACCCAGACACCAAAATAAATAACTAACACCTCCCCAGCCTGTCAACAAACCTACATCGTCTTCTTCAAAATTACTGAAATTCACCCTATCCCATCTTGATAATAGAAGATTTATAATTTCCTTAGCTATTTCTGGATACCTTTTCCTTAATATAAATGCCAGGCCACTTAGACCTGTGGCCAACGAATTATCTTCAAGAGTTAAATCAACCTTTTGGGAAATAATATCTATTAATTTATCAGCTAAATCATTATAATTTAGCTTTTCTAAAACTTGGGCTAATCCACCAATTCCATTAAATAATCCCAGTACGTTAGTCTTTTTTGAAATATCAATAATATTATCTTGATTTTTCTTAATCCATTTATTTAGTATTTCACTTTGATCATATTTGTTACCAATAGCCCATAGAACGCCTGCAGCTCCTTTAGACAAATTCAATAAATTTATTGGATCATCGTGCTTACCAACTAATCCTGGAACTAATTCTAACTTATTAAAATTTAAATGGTTTAAAATACCCTTGGTTAATCCTAACTTAAAATAATTAACCGTCTGTCTATTTAAATTTTTAGTAGGTACTGTCATAAACTTCTTAAGAAAAATAGGTTCTTGTTCAGTGACACACACATTAAATTCTTTCAAAAAATCAATAATGTCTTCACCAAAATAATTACTAATCCATTTCTTATGTTTAACAATTATTTCTGGAGCTATATCGACTATCGGAATAATTGGTAAAAAGAGATAGTATGCTATTCGCATTAAAGCAAAATCATCCGCTTCACCAAATGTCTTTACTCCCGTAGATACAAAACCCGCAGTAGTTAATCCAGGAGTATATCTTTGATCAACCAGTCCTGCATTTTCAAGATCAATTAATCTAACAACACCTTTCTTAGTAACTAAGATATTACTTAAAGAAAGGTCACCGACAGCAATGCCATGATTATGAACATCTTCAACAATCCTCTTTAACTGCTGTAAAATATTTTTAATTTTTACTTTATATTTATTTATCTTTTCATGATCTCCAAGAATAAATGGAAACTCCGTAGGTAATAACTCTTCTAAACTTTGTCCTTCAATATATTCTTCCACCAAAAAATGATGTCGCCATGACGTAAAATCAGCATAATAATTGACTACGGCAGAAACATCTCTCAATTTTTTTAAAATCGTTGCTTCATTCTTTACTCTTGTAAAGCCATCTTTCTGGTTAGCATCTAGACCTGCTTGCTGTCGGCCTTCTTTTAAAACAACTTTTTTATTATCTTTTAAAGCCAAGTAAACACCACCAGCATTACTAAAATGCAAAGCAGACTTCACCTTATACTTCGATAAGGGTAAAAAAGTACGGGAATCTGGAAAAACATTCTTTTTAAAAAAAGGAAGATCTGGGATAAAATTAGGTTTTTGATAATATGGTAATCTCTTATCTTCATGCTTCTTCCCATTTGGATCATAAATAGCAGGTATCCTTTTTCCATCCTTAGATACAACATAAATGGGTTTAAAACCACCATATCGAAAATATACATTGCTTTCTTGCCAATTTTGATCACTTAAAATATAAGGTCCTAAATCAAAATTCTTAGTTAACTTTTTTAGCATTTGTAATAAATATTCAAATTCATCATCATTTCTTGGATAAATAGTGATAAATTTTCCACTTTCACTACGATCAGCATATTTGGAGTTTGAATACACCAACTGCTCTAGACTAGATACAAATTTGAAAGAAACTTTTTCTTTAATTAACCATGGAGCAACAATATCTAGCATTTTCTGGGCTTGCTGTATTGTCGCACTAAGATGTATTTTCCATCCCTGTGTTGGTAAATTATTAGATTGATAAATCATATAGTGCCAATACTCAGTATTTTCATTTATCCATTGAGAATTAACTTTCTCTTTCAGAACAAAATAAGACTTTTTTATTTCTGGCTTATTAGTATAAAATAAACTATTTTTATTTCTGGCTGCATTTAAATACATTACCTGTTCTTCTAACATTCTCTACTTATCTCTTTTCTTTAAGTTGCTGCTCATGTACATAACGCTGATAATCTGGTACTTCTTCAAGTAACTCATCATGCGTACCACTTGCAACAATGGTCTTATTTTTAAGAAAATAAATTCTGTCACTATTTGCAATAGTTGATAATCTATGAGCTATCGTGATAATGCCACAATGTTTAGTTTGAGTTAATTTGTCTAATGCCGTCATTATTATTTTTTCTGTATCTGAATCTAAATTAGAGGTTGCTTCATCTAAAATCAAAAATTTAAAATCTCGTAAATAGGCACGGGCAATCTGAAGACGTTGGCGTTGTCCTCCTGAAAGTTGTTCGCCTTCCTCACCAATTGAATTATCTAATCCATTAGGTAATTGGAAAACATACTCTTTTAATTGAACTATTGCCAAAGCGTCCCATAATTCTTGATCCGTAACTTTTCTATTTAAACCCAAAGTTAAATTGGTACGAATATTACCAGATAAAATAGAATTTTCTTGTAATACGACACTAAAAAAACCTCTCCATTGTTCTAAGCTAAAATCCAAATAGGACTTATCATTTAGACTGATTTTCCCTTTATTAATTGGATACAAGCGAGTAATTATATTAACCAAAGTACTCTTTCCAGCTCCTGTCGCACCAACTAGAGCTATTTTTTCATTGCTATGCGCTTCTAAGTTAATATTTTCCAATATTGGAATTGAATTATATGCAAAATCAACATTCCTAAGTTGTAACTGATTAAAATCATAAAGTGCATTAATTGTTTTTGGTGGTGAACTGATCTCTTCAGGCGTCTTATTAATAATTTCCCTTACCTTTTGAGTAGCTCCTATCATTTGTTTTTTATCAGAATAAAACATAGCAACTTCATTAATTGGACCAATAACTTGAAAGAAATACATCATAAAAGCACCCAATGTACCTGTTGAAAGGTCTCCTGTTTTAACTCTAATAGCACCATAAAGTACGATTAACAATATTAAACAAAAAGAAAGCATCGATTGGAGTGGGCCAATAACAGCAGATATTCGATCAGATTTAAGTGACAACTTAAACAAATTATTTATTTCAGCCACAATCTTATTAACTAAATCGTTTTCTGCTTTATTTAATTTAATCGTCTTTATATTCTTGATTCCTTCACTGGTTATTCCTGTCAAAGCACCTAAGCTACTTTGTGTTTGATTAGCTATTTTTTCGCTAATTTTTCCTAACGGAATAGTCACCGCTGCATCAATTGGAAACACTAACAACATTAAGAGTGTTAATTTCCAATCTAAAAAAAGAGCTATAATTACTGTCCCAAGAATAGTAATTATCCCTGTAACTGTAGTAGGGATGGTTGTAGCTAAGAAATTTCTTAGTATATTTACGTCATTAATAATTCTACTAGTTAAATTCCCACTGATTTGTTGATCAAAATATTGCTGCGGTAACTGAAACACTTTTTTCTGCAACATCAACCGCATACGACAAACTTGTCTATCACCTTCACTACTAATTAAATAATCACTTGTAGTACTTATCACTAGATTAAAAATTATAATAACTAGACCTAGAATTAAAACTTTTTCTGAGATTCCAGACCAAATAAACTTCTTCAGATTAATAAATTGACGAATAAGTAAAGGAATATAAAGATTTAATAAACTAGCAATTATGCTTAGTAGAATACCAATAATTAAACGTGGTGTGATCTTCAAAAGTTTCATTTTATCATAAAGTGGTTGTGACTCTTTGGACACATGATACTAATGTGGCTGTTCGGCTTTTGCCAATTCCACTTTTCATTTGTTGACTTATTCAGCTTTTCAAAATTATCAACTATTTCTTTTTCAATCATTAAAATATAGTTTTCCATACTTTCTACACTTCCTATCTAATAAAAAAGGATTAGATCCTTTTAATCTAATCCTTTATCCAAACCACCAGAACGAATTATGGTCACATAAGACACTAATGTTACTATGATAACTACCGTGGGGTTTTCTTTTACTTGGTTTAGCATAAAGGCTCGTAGTAATACCTTGTAACCCTAATGCAGGGTTACTACTTTCTGGTTGAAAACTTTGTTTTTCTGTATCCATAACTTGAATACCTCCTTAATTCTTTACACCAATGTTATACATTTCTTAAAATAATATTTTCAAAATAAATTTTGAGCGTTAAAAATATTCACTTAAGCGTCAAATATATAGAATCTACCTTAAATAGGTGTATGATTTGTACATATATTTTATGGGAGCTAAAACAATGAAAGATATTTTAAATAATCTTGCCTTTAATCCATACATTTTTTCTATATGTTTAACCTTTGCGATTACTCGGCCAAGCAAAATAGATTTTCTTTTATATCCAATTCTTTTTATTCCTGTATTATTTGGTTACCAATATGTGTTGACCATCATTCTTGTAGTTCAACTCATTTGTCAAATTTTTTCACGATACAACGTAAACTTGTTGAAGAAACTATTTTTTTATTATTTTGTACTAATCCTTTATCCCATTTTAGGAGAATTACTTGGATGGGTTATTCAAATATTTTCACATTTTGTTTTACATAAATTCCTAGATTATTTAATTCTAAATATAATTTGTTTTATACCTGAAATATTAATTTGCATTCTTATTTATTTCACAAGAAAACGCTACAGCATAAAAATATCAAAAATCAATTCTGATATAAGCTATAATCCTAATTTCTTAAATCTATTAGTATGGATTATTTGGATTTTTAATATAGTCACTTACGCCATTTGGACCATAATTGAACTAATTAACATTAAACCAATCGTAGAATTAGTATTAATGATAGTAGTATTGCTTATTATCGTAATTCTATTACTTAATCTGTATAAAACTATTCAAGAAAGCCAAAAAATTATAAAAACTCGTATTCAAAACGCAGAGATAAAACAAATTCAGGAATATTCTTCTCGCTTAGAAGAAGCAAATCTTACCTTACGAAAAGCTCGTCATGATTATAAAAACAGCCTTCTTTCATTAAATGGTTACTTATCAACCAATGACATAGAAGGTGCAAAAAAGTATCTCATTGAGTTAGTTAATGATAATAATCGTTTACAAAATGCTAATAAATCAATGACTTTAGAATTAACCAATCTAAAGATAAAGGAATTAAAGTATTTAATAATCGATAAATTACAACAAGCACAGGACAAAGGTATTCAGACTAAAGTTGAAATTAATAAACAAATCGATGCCTTTCCTACAAGTATCGTCAACATAATTAGATGTGTTGGAATCTTTCTCGATAATGCAATTGAAGCTTGTCAGAATCAAAAAAATGCAAAAATATCTGTCTTAATTACAAGATACTCTGGAAATAATTATTCTTTAACTGTTCAAAATACTATTACCCATTTTGTTGATGTTACTAACTCATTAAAACCGATGGTAACAAGTAAACAAAACCACGAAGGATTAGGGCTAAATAATGTGAATGAAATAGTAAATAATGATCCATATTTATCCTTAGAGATTGAACAAAATGCAGAGGAAATATCATTTGAACTAATAATTCAGGAGGAAAAATAATTAAATGTTAGCGATCATAATCTTAGAAGATAATATTAATGAGAGAAAACTCATTCAACAAATGATTGAAAACAGAATTCAAATAAATTCGACCCCATATCCTTATGATGCACAAGTTGTCCTCAGTACCGGAAAGCCACAAAGTGTCTTAAACTACATTACAGAACATAAAGATTTTAATTTCCTAGCCTTTTTAGATATTGATCTCAAAACTGACTTAGATGGAATTGAAGTTGCTAGTCGTATTAGAAATATTGGTATTTTTAGCCAAATAGTTTTTGTTACCGCAGATGCTACAGCACTACGTCTCACAATTGAACGCCATGTTGAGCCCTTAGATTACATCACTAAAGATGCAACTCCTGAACAGATTAAGCAAAAAATATACAATACCATTGATACAGCATATAAAAGGTATCACATATCACTTAAATCTACGATGCGTACAAAGTATTTTACTTATACCAAGATAAAAAACTTTATTGAAAAAATTCCTTTAAATGAAGTATTTTATCTCAGCATTCAACAGAAAAAATATAAAACCTTGCGTGTATACACAAAGAATAAGATTTTTGATTGCATTGGGACTCTTAAAGACTATGAAAAAAGATACTCTAGCTTGGTTTTGGCAGATCGTCAAAGTTTAATAAATCTAGAAACCGTTCAAAATTACGATGAAAAAAATGGAATTGTTTATTTTAATAAAACAACTTCACATTCTGTAGCTGTACGACGTAGACGCACAATTATGCTCAAGTTAAAAGAAAATACACATGATGATAGTTAATCGTTTTAGTTAAGAAAAAAGATTAATCAGACAAACTCAAGCTGTAATAGAGCAGCGGGAGAATTACTCTCGTCTCTCATTGCACCGGACGTACGGTTCCGTATCCGTCGCTACATTTGTAATTATCTACGAGCTAAATAATATGCCCACGGATCGACCAATCCTGGTCGATCCGCTTTCTTTATCCCCAAGACTTTGGGACTAAGCAGAAAGCTAATGACATTGCCTGTACTTCTTTTATACCAACCTAATCTCATATTAGCGGCTTTATGAATATCTTTATTACTAAAGTTACGCTTTAACGTTTGGTTAATCCGCATCAATTTGGCGTATATTTTTCTTGAGTGCCTCCATTGTTTGATGATTACTACCCGAACCTTATGCCCTAACCACTGACTGAATTGAGTCATAAATACTTTTATGCCACCAATACAAAAGGAGTTGATCCAGCCTTTAACTTGATCTACAGTCTCATCTATCATTTGATCTAACCGGATTTTTTGTACATAGACTTTGGAAACTCACTAGCCACTTCTTTCACCCATAGCGTCACTGCTAACGGTTTGTAGCTCACTATATTTGGCGACAACTATCCATGGGTCCAAACTTTCATTGGACTAGATAAATGTCATACCCTAAAATAAAAAAAGCCGACGAAAACCAAGATTACTCTTAAGATTAACTTGATCGTAGTCAGCTTTAAACTCCATTTGGTTTGGAAATAAACCCCTTGAAGGGAACTTACCCTTCCCTTCTTGGTTTTAGTATATCCTAATGCGGAGATTATCACAGTGAAAAAGCCTACGGTAAAAATTGAAGTAACTAAAAATAATAAAAAAGAAATGATTACAGATGCCCTTGGCTGGCTCGCTGTTTTACTTATTATTGGATTTTTAATTTGGAAATTCTAGCACAGATAATTACTAGCAGACTCTCATATGAGAGTCTTTTTTGTACTTTGATTCAAAATTAAACTAACTTAAATGCCTAAAGGAGAGACAAAATGAAGATCTCGGAAGCACTGAAGAAATACAGACAAGAACTAGCACTATCACAAAAGGAATTTATTCAGGACATCATCTCTCCATCTCAATATTCCAGAATAGAAAATGGAACACAAGAAATAAATTTATCTACTGCACTATTGCCACTTACAGCCAACCACATCAACGTAACTGAATTTATTGATGAAGTTCTGCCTGACTACAATAATGACGATGAAAATATACCGCAAGACATTTTAGCTACAAAAGTAATGGCAGCATATTACAACAACGATGTTGACCAGCTGAAGAATTTACTTAATAAAATAAATAAATTGCATAATGTTCAAGATCTTAAATTAAGAACTAATCTTGCAATCATTTATCTAGAACAAAAAGAAAAACAAATCACCCCTGCTCTTAAAAAGCAGATCATAAACGAATTTATCAAACGAGACAATTGGACCGAAAGTACAACTACCCTTCATTTACTAGAACAATCAATGTTGGTATTCGATTTCGATCAAATTTCTTTATTAATGAATTCCATTTTTAAACGATATGAAAACATTCAAGAACAAAACTTTTTAATCCAAGACAGAGTTGGTGGTATTTGCATTAACTATTTGTATGTTTGTTACCAGAATAAAAACAAGACTCAAGCTAAAAAGGCCTTTAATCTTTTAGCTAAACTACCTACAACACCAGAGTTATTCATCTACCAACTTTTAATCAAGTATTATAAATGCTTATTTGCAAGTGATTTTTCTAAGGCAAAAGAAGTAAAAGACATTTTAAGTACATACAGCTTGGCTAACCTAGCAAAGAATCTGCCCTACTAATTTCATATTTGCAATTGCATCCCTTTTATCCAAAAACAAAGACAACGCCACTAATCCAGCCGATAATTTAACTAAAAAGCTGGTGGTGAATAACATGCATGATAGAACCGCAAAATCGACAGAATCATTCTACCCATCGAAGCAATCTACTGCGTCTGGTTAATTATCACTCTAGTTCTTAACTTTAAATTATTTGCGTACTCGATTGATGCCCAATTTGTCCTCATAACTTTGTTTTATCTTTTTAATTGAATCAACTCTTTGATTCAAAAACATCATAAAAATAAATAATATTCAAACTAAAAAAGAGTTCTCTTCACGAGAACTCTTTCTTATTCGCCCCATTCGCTCTTTAGCCATTCCATTGCTAAATTAAACCAATGAGCTGCGTGCGGATTTTCTTGCCATTCACGACCCTTAGTTTGTACATTATGACGTGCCAAAGAAAATCCATGATAGCCGTGATTAAACAAATGTACTTCAGTTGGGACTTTATTCTTATTCAATGCACCAATATATTCAATTGAGTTTCCAATCAAAACAACTGGATCATCCCATGCCTGGAAGATAAATGTATCTGGTGTTTCACGTGTAACACCTAATGCACTATCCAAAATGTCCTTTTCTTCAGGCATCTTATCCTTTTGGTCTTCTGGCACAGGAAAACCAATCTTTTCAATGTTAATTAATGGATAACCTAAAATCGACTTGTTTGGCAATACATCTTTTTTACTAAAACCATACTTAGTTTGATACTTCTCATTCACTGCCATGTTATTAGCCACACTAGCAACGTGGCCACCTGCTGAAAAGCCAATCGTCAAAATCTTCTCTGGATCCAAATGATATTCAGCTGCATGATCTCTAAAGTACTTCACCGTAGTCAATACATCGAGCCCCGCATCGGGATAAATCTTGCCTTCATCATGAACTAAGTTGTATTCCATTACCACGCTATTAAAACCTTCATTGTTAAACGCTAAAGCAACTGGCTCACTTTCTCTTTGAGACAAGTGTTCAAAGCTGCCGCCCGGAACCACAATTGCCAAAGGACGTTTTTGTTCCACCAGCTCCGGATTTTGATCCAGCACGTAAGTATGAATTTTGAATTCACGCTGATTAAAATTAGTTAGCGTCAGATTTTCTATCTTCATGTTTCAGTCCTTTCTTACCCATTCCTCTAGATAACATAAATGATGAAAGAGGTACCGTTAATATAACACCAATTAAAGAATACATGATAATTAATGCTTCATTAACAAAAAGTTTTTCATTAACGACTTCACCTGGTGTATAACCTAAGCGGAAATACCATAAGAACAAGGATAAGAAACTACCAAACATTCCGAATAAAATAGTGTTCATGGCTGTACCTAAAACGTCGTTACCGATCGCCGTACCACTATTCATTAACTCTTCTTTGCCAATATCAGGATTGTGCTTCTTAATTTCAAGCAAACCTGAACTCATCGCTACGGCTGCTTCCGCAATCGCACCTAGAGTTGAGAAGATGGCTACAGTTACCGCGATCATTGGGTAGCTCAAGCCTGGCATCTGTGACAAACCTACCAGCAGTTCTCCTGCCTCTGGTCCAAGTCCTGCAGCTTGTGCCAAATATTGGCAGCCCCAGATAAACAAGCTCACGATCAAGCAGACCAAGAAGGCAGAATAGAATGAATTTTTCGCTACAGTATAATCGTGCGTTCCTAGGAAAATGATCGTCACTAGTTTTAGCGGAATGAAGATCAACGTCAAAATTGCAATATTGATTCCCCATGAAATCAGCATCGCTACCAAGATCAGCAGCAAGGTGTTAATCAAAACACTAAAGAAACTACGAATTCCAGTTTCACCGCCGACAATCGTCATCAAAATCGCTAAAACGATGATTAACGCCATTAGCGTACTCATTTATTCTCACCTTCTTTTTTAAACAAACTCTTCCAATCTCTATTCTTCAAGAAGAATAAACTACATCCCGTCGCAAAAATGACCGTCAAGACAATCCCAATCGCAGAAATTACACTCTGTGTGGCTCCTAGCGACAACGTAAAGCCGAAAGTAGATGCAAACGTGTTATTGTCCCGCAAGTACAAAATCGTCTCAGGCAAGGCCCCAGCGATGAAAATCAAAACCAAAACATTGATCAATGGCCCCATGATTTCTTGTCCCATGGTACGACCACTCTGGATCAATTGCTTCGTTGTGATATCCTTCTTCGTTTGAATCAATTCGTACAAACTAGAAATGATATCCGTTGCTTCATCCATTACCGCACCCAAAATTCCGATCAAGGTTTGGGCTAAAAACAATCCACGTGGATCCTGCGTTGCGTAGTCCCCAGTTTCATACTTCATTTCAGATTCGCCGGTTAACTTCATAATGACATAGCACAAGGCAAAGGAGACGAATACTCCGAGCAGTGTGGCCAGCCACGTAGCCAGCATCTTTTTATTAAAGCTTTGCACAATTAATAGACTCACGAATGAGAAGATAATGTCGGCTAGGCCAAACAATAAAATGATGTGTGCACCATTTAAATGAACGTCCCAGACAATGATCAAGTAAAAGGTAATCCAACTGAGAATCATCGAAACCACCAGCGAGATCGAATGCTTACCTGATACAGCCACCATCAAGGTCAAAGTAATCGTAACTACTAACACCAATACCCAATCACGTTTAGGATTTACGATTGCCGGATCACCTTTTTTGATGTTCACGAAAATTCGTTGCCGCGGCCGGAACTTCTGAGTCGTCAGCTGTGAAGGATAGTACACGTTTTTCGTGGTGTACGTCTCCCCTTTATTCTTACCTGACAAAATCTTCAAGTGCAAAATTTGCTGTCTGGTTTGATCCTGATTCTTATAAACGTCTTCGTTCTTTTCGATCAGCGTATCTTTGATTTGGGCATCTGTAATAAGTGCTACTTCATCCTTATGATAGATGTCTGTTGCAAAGTAGGTCAAAACCGTAAAAATTGCTCCCACTACTGCAACGATAATCGCTGCAGTATAGCGTTTTTTCCATTTATGCTTCATTATTACAACTTCCTATTTCTTTGATACTTTTACTGTAAAACAAAAGGCGGCCTAATGTTAGGTCGCCTTTCAATTCTTTAGATTTTCAATAAAATCTTTAGACTTTCGTTTAAAATTTAAAAATTCTTTGCCACCAATGTTCCTTTCTTTCTGGAAGTTGCATATCTTCTAGAGTTCTGTGAACATTTGCAGTTGCACGCTTTTTAGCATTTTCTTTGGCCTTAGAAATAATTTCGTCATGCATCTCTTCTTGACTCTTATGCATGTCTTCTTTTACTTCTTCGCGCTTTTGCTCTGCATCCTTCTTAGGTTCAGCGTCATCGTCGCTAACGACACCAGAAATATCCGGCAATGCGGCGATCTTATCAGAATTATCCTTAGGTGCAGCAAGCTGCTTTTGGGCCTCAATTAAATCTTGATTCTGCTTTTGAATCACGTTCAATTGCTTTCGCAAAGAACTAATAGCCTCATTTTGGTTAGAGATAGTTTGTTGAAGAGTGTTGAGTAATTTTACTACTTCTTTAATATCCATTACATCACTATTGGTGTATGGAGCTACCTTCTTTGGCTCTTCTTTTGGTCTTTCGTCTTTTTTATCACTAACTGCATAAATTTGACGAGCAGCTTCTTGCAAAGTCAAACCGCTATTCTTAGATAAACGGTGGAAGGCCTTCAAGTCATCAATATCTTTTTGATGGTATAAACGAGCCTTTTGCTTAGTACGAGCAAAGTAGTTAGTATTGCCCGTTACCTTTTCCACGATTAAAGAATATTTCCTTAATGTGGCTACACTAATACCTAATTCTTCTGCGGCTGTTTTAGGTGCAGCTAACTCCTCAAAATCACGCGTGTTAGTCATTACAATCTACCTCTGTACTTTTCGGCATTAATCGTGCTTGTGAAGCAAAGTCTTCTTGTGGTCGAATCTTTCCATACCTGCTTCGATCAAGCGAGTAATCAATTCAGTGTAAGGGATGCCAGCTTCTTCGAACAACTTAGGATACATACTGATGTTGGTAAAGCCAGGAAGAGCATTAACTTCAGTTAAAACAACCTTGCCACCTGGGGTAAGCATTGAGTCGATTCTAGCCATACCGCTACATTCAGTAACTTCGTAAACCTTACGAGCGTTCTTTCTAACTGTATCGATAATTTCATCTGGCAAGTCTGCTGGAATTTGCAACTTAGAAGTTGAGTTGTCATCGTACTTGTTTTCGTAAGTGTAGAATGAGCCTTTTGCATTGGTGATTTGACCAACACCTGCTACAATTGGCTTGTCGTTACCCAAAACGGCTGTTTCAACTTCAGTACCTGGTACAGTTTCTTCGACTAAAACTTTATCATCGTACTTGAAGGCTTCTTCTAATGCTGCAGCGTATTCATCAGCGTTAGTAACGTGGTTTACACCAACTGATGAACCTTGGTTGGATGGCTTAACGAACATGTCACGGCCAAGCTTTTCAGCAACCTTTTCATAATCAAGTTTATCATTATTCTTGTCATCGTATTCAAAGCGCTTGATTGAAATCCAATCAGCAACTGGAACACCAACTTTTTGAGCCAAGATCTTGGTAAATTCCTTGTCCATAGTTACGGCAGCGGCTAAGACGTCGTCACCAACGAATGGCTTGTTCATTAAACGGAATAAACCTTGCAATACACCGTCTTCACCTAAGTTACCGTGAACAATTGGGAAGAAGACATCAATTTCTGGTAAGTTTTCTAATTCGATTAAGTTAGAAAGGTTGTGAACCTTGTGTGGATTCTTAACTTGGTATGAAGGATCTTCCAATACTTTGAAGCTTTCTTCTTCGTTTGCAAAGTAGCCTTCATTAGTGATCCAGATTGGGTGCACATCAAACTTATCCTTGTCAATCGCTTTATAAATGTTGTGCCCCGAAACAATTGATACTTCATATTCTGATGAGTTACCACCAAAAATTAATCCGACTTGTATTTTTTTAGTCATTGTTTTATACCTCTTTTAAATGTTCCAAACCTTTATTATACGCAAAGAATACCAGAAAAACTCAAAATAGTGGAATATTTTTCATTAAAGCCTTTTCACAATAGTTTATAATTAATAATATATTAAGAAAGCCCCAGAAGGGAGTTAAACATGCTTTTACGAAAATTCTCTATCACGGCTATCGTAGCATTGTTATTCGTGCCGCTTGTGAGTCAAGATGCGCAAGCCGCCACTTTTACTACTCAAGAAATTAACGAAATCCATAATTTTCAAAAAGAGTACGCTAGTTTAGATAAAACTAATTATAGCGCTTCAAACATTTATGCCGTTAAGCCTCATTTAAGCAAAAAATTTAAAGCTGGTCGCTTACGTTCTAAATACATCAATACACAAGTCGACTACATCAACTACTATCGCTCATTATTCGGCCTGTCGCCTGTTACTACTAGTGACTCTTCAAATAGTAATGCGCAAAAAACAGCAGCCGTTATGGCCGCAATCAATGCAAATCCTTTTATCAATCAACACGGTTTGCCTAGTGAAAAAAGACCAAGCTTTATTTCTAAAGCAACTTGGAAATTAGCAAAAGAAACCTCTGAAAGTTCCAACTTAAACTTTAATGTATCACGTCAATCGGCCGGCGAAGTAATTACCGACTTGGTTACCGATCACTATAACTTAAGCGGAACAGACACCGGTCACCGGGCATGGCTGCTTTCTACTCGTTTGACTACGACCGGAATCGGTGCCGCCTATGGCAATAACGGTTATCGCTACTCCGTGCAGAAAGTGCTCAACGCTAACGATATGTTCCGCGCAGCTAGTCAGCCAGTGGTTACCTACCCTAGCGTCCGGCTCTTTCCTTCAGAATTGGCCCAAGGCAAGAACATCGTTTGGTCAATTTATCTATCTAACAGAGTCGTCAGAACTATGCCAACGATCACCATCAGGGATTTAGATACAGATATCGTTACGAATGGTACGCACGTAAGAAATTATAGTTCTGGTGGCTATGGCAACTTCAAGACGATCATTACCTACTCACCTGGTAAAACGGTTATTAGATCAGGCCATGAATACGAAATTAACATCAACGGTGTCTACAGATACAGATTTAAACTCTTCAAACAAGATGCCACTAATGACACTACTATCTATGCCACTCAAGAAGAGCAGCAAGCTAACCAAACTAATCAGACTAACACTTCTTTAGATAGACAAACTGAAGTACAGTCACCGATTTTATTGCAAAATAAAATCTTGAATGCGGCAATTGATGCCAAAACTGTATCACTGCCAACTAATTCAAATAATTTATTTGATCAATTAACTAAAAAAGGCAAATGGAAACAAAACTTCTTTGTCAAAACCATTCGCCTTCAAAAGCATTAAAAAAAGGCCAAACATTGTTTGGTCTTTTTTCGTTTATAAAACTTTGGATAAGAAGTCTTTTGCTCTTTCACTTGTAGGATGTTCAAATACTTCTTTAGGCGTGCCCTTTTCCTGCAAGTAGCCGTCAGCCATAAACCAGACTTCGTCGGCCACTTCACGTGCAAAGCCCATTTCGTGGGTTACGATTACCATCGTCATCCCTGAGCTAGCCAGATCCTTCATGGTCTTCAAAACTTCGCCAACCATTTCAGGGTCAAGTGCACTAGTTGGTTCGTCAAACAGCATCACTTCTGGGTCCATTGCTAAAGCTCTAGCAATCGCCACACGTTGCTGTTGACCACCTGAAAGACTAGTTGGGAATTGCTTTGCTCGATCAGCCAAACCTACTTTTTCTAAAAGAGCTAGGCCAGTTTTTTCCGGCTGTAGGATGTTCAAGCACGTTGAGGCAGCGCAAAAAGGTACTCTTACCAGATCCTGAAGGACCAATAATACAAATTACTTGACCCTTTTCGACAGAAGCTGAAATATCCTTTAACACTTCGTTTTTGCCAAAAGTCTTTTTAAGATGTTGAATATCGATCATTTTAGTCATTGTGCTTCATCCTCTTTTCGAAGTAGTTAAGTAATCTAGTTAAAGTAAAGGTCATGATGAAGTAGATGATCATCGCAATAAATAATGGCAAGACGCCACGGTAAGTTGAAGTTTGAATAAGTTCAGTTTGGTACATCAATTCGGTTACCCCGATAACTGAAACTAATGAACTGTCCTTCAATAAGGTAATAAATTCGTTCCCCAAAGCTGGCCAAATATTCTTTAAGGCCTGAGGAATAATGACGTAGCGGTATGCCTTGGCCTGACTAAGTCCAAGTGATCTTGCGGCTTCAGTTTGACCCTTAGCAACAGAAGCAATACCCGATCTAATGTCTTCGGCAACATAGGCACCTGAGTTAAGCCCGATCGCAATAATACCTGCAACTACGGCTGATAAATTAGAAATTAATGCACCAACACCGAAGTAAACAAACAGAATTTGAACCATTTGCGGTGTACCACGAATGAATTCGATGTAGCAAACAGCAATCCAGTGGAGCAACTTGTTTCTGGACAAACGCATAAGAGCAAGTAACATCCCCAGCACAATACCGATTAATACTGAGAAAACAGTAATCACGATCGTGTAGCCGACACCTTTAACAAAGTATGGTGCATATTTAGCCATCGTGTTGGTCTTTTGCGCCGTCTTCATGTACTTGGCAGCTTCTGGCAAGTATTGCTTGTCGATCAAGTTTTTCTTTTCTACACGGTTAATCGTCTTGTTAACCGCCTTAACCAAGTCGCCTTGACCCTTTGCCACAGCAACTGCGTTACCAGCTTGTTGTTCACGCAAGTCGCTTCTTACGGCCAGCAAGCTATTGTCGTTTTGCGCATAAGCTTTAGCAGTCAATTCTTCCATGACTACACCAGACATTTTGCCTGACTTTAAGGCAAAAACTAAATTATTGATCTTGCCTAAACCTTTAACCTTGGACCTCTTCATTTGTGATTGGATCAATTGGTATTGGATACTCCCTGTTTGAGCACCAACGGTTTGACCAGCGAAGTCCTTGATCTTTCTGTATTTAGATTGATCACGTTTATTAATTAAAAAGTATTCGCCGCTTGGCTTGTAGTAAATCTTAGAAAAATCGACGCTCTTTTTTCTTTCAGGGTTTGGCGTCATGGCTGAAATAACCATGTCGACCTTGCCAGTTTCAAGGGCAACAAGAAGTGAGTCAAAGCTCATGTTCTTGATGACCAACTTGGCGTGCAAGTCCTTTGCGATATCTTTAGCTAATTCAATATCGATCCCAACATATTTAGTATTTCCATTCACACTAGTAGTAAATTCAAGTGGCGGATAGTCAGCAGAGGTACCCACGACGAGCTCTTTTGATTGCTTAATCTTCTTCATGACTGTGCCGCTTTCGACCTTTTTAGTGGCCGCAAAAGTTGGTTGATTAAACAAAAAAAGAGTTGAAATTAGTGTAATGAAAGCAAGAAACAAATGGATTATCTTTGCTTTTTTCATAATATTCGCCTAACTCTTTCGTTAAATATATATAAATATTGTTAATTACTTTTTAATTATAAAAAAACTAGCTTTGTGCAAGAGAAAAAACGTAACCACACTGCGTGATTACGTTTTTCACATTACTATTTAGCTGATGTTGCTTGCCAAGGAATGGCACAGATCACGTACATAACTACCCCCGTAATTACGTACTCTAAGAAGACGCTGCTGCCAATTTCTAGCAAGAAACCCAACTCAATATTATCAACGTCAAAAATAACTGGCACTACTGCTAACAATCCTGAAATCAAAATCACCCAGAAACCAGCCCACATGCCAGCTGCCGCGATGTCGTGAATCAACATGCGTATTGCTGACTTAGTTCTCATATCATTGAGCAGTGAGAACAAAGTAATGATAGTGACAATGATGATAATGATATTAACAATCACTAGCAGACAAGCAATATTGGCACCTAACGTTACTACGCTTAGATTAAATGCCTTAGCTACCGCATATGGTGCATTAGTCCCTTGCTTTTTCAATTTACTGTCGATTGTTTGGGCTCCACTAGATGAACCCTTATCAATTCCCTTATGAATATCTGTCAGAATTTGATTAGCCAGATCTAGATTATTAACCTTAAATCCATGAATGCCTAGCGAGTAGTCAATAACATGGTCGGCAATGGGTTGAGTTTGCGCATTAGCAAGCAAATTTGCATCATCTTCGCTTCTTGCCCCTACCAAATCAGCAAGATTATCAAAATTTTTATTAATTTGTCTGACAACAACAGCTTGATTGGAGCTAGTTCTAATCTGACCTTTCATAAAAATTGGATTCAGAAAAGTAGCTGTGATTAGGGCTAATGCCGCAATCAAAAAGATTACGAAAGCAAGCGTTCGTTTATACTGATTGTTTTGCTCATGTCCCATTCGTCGCAAATCAGCTCTTTTGCCTTCAACCATGACGATTCCCCTTTAGCTGAAAATTTCTTTACCTTCGTCAAACATCGTATCAATCGCACGGTGAACGACTTCCATATCAGCTGATTCAATAATTTCGTGTCCTTCTTTTAAGGCATGATCGATTTCATCAGAAGAACAATGCAAGAAACTGAACATCAATGCACTAGTTGCGTAGTCAGCCAATGCTTCAGCTGTTAAGTGATGCTTCTTACGGTCATGGTACAAGCGACCAATACCGCTGGTAACAAAAGCAATCCCAGTTTCAAGCTCTTTTTCATCAACATCGATGCCATCAAACAAATGATTAGATTGAATCCAGTTGTTGAGCATTACGCCCCAGTTATCCAAGGTAGCATTGCTTACGAAAGCTTCTGAGATGATTCTGTCTAACCCTTCATCGTGCATCCCCAAAATAGCAATTGTGTAAATAAAGGCCTTGGTTCTAGCGTATGGAGCGCTACTGTTTGCCATGTCGTAATTATTTACTTGTTGACCTAACGTATTAAAAAGATTGCGGATGATATCATTAGTCAACTTGGCTTTATGCGGATAATATGATTGCAACAAGGATTTGGAAATGCCTGATTTTTCTGCAATCATTTGCAAAGAAACATTATCCATTCCATTTTCTCTGATCAGATGGAAAGTATTGCCAAGAATAATTCTCCGTCTTTTCATGTTTTTCCGTCGTGCCATGTCTATTCCTCTAACTTTCTCTTTCTATACAACTTACATCAATTATATCAATCATTGCTATTTATGAATAGTTTTATGGTTTATCTACTCAACTTTTTAACACAAAAAATAATCCTCAATGTTGATGAGGATTATTATATATCAACTTTGGATTATATTTTACTTTAAGCGATTTTGTTCATCAAAAATTTGGTGAATTGAACGGTCATTGTAAACATAATCAATACCACGAGCCAAAAGTTGATCAACAGAGATACGAACCATTCTGTCTGGGTAACGAGTGTGCTTGATAGTATCAGTTACAACGATTTGTTCAATTGGCAATTCGTTAAGTACTTCGGTTGCATTCTTTGAAAGAAGTGCGTGAGTTGCTGCAACGTAAACCTTCTTAGCACCTGCAGCTAAAACTGACTTGGTTGAAGATGAAATGCGTGAACCAGTATCGATCAAATCATCAACAATGATACACTTCTTGTCCTTTACATCCCCAATAATATTGTGAACTTCAGTGTCGTAGCGTGCACCACGTTGGTCAACAATAGCAATTGGAGCATTGAAGTATTGACCAAAGTTACGAGCAAGCTTAGCACCTGAGTGGTCTGGTGAAACAACTACGATATCATCGTCTTCCTTGGTAGCAATACCGTTGTCTAAGAAGTATTGACCAAGAAGTGGAATAGCGTGTAAGTGATCTACAGGAATGTTGTAGAAACCTTGAATTTGTGAAGCGTGCAAATCAACGGTGATCAAACGATCCATACCAGTTAATTGAAGCAAGTTAGCAATAAGCTTAGCAGTAATAGGTTCACGTGAACGAGTCTTGGTATCTGAACGTGAGTATGCCAAGTATGGAACTACTACGTTAATGGCATGAGCTGAAGCACGGTGAAGTGCATCCAACACAATTTCAAGTTCCATGAAGTTTTCGTTAACTGGATCTTGAACAGATTGAATAACGAAAACGTCACAACCTCTGACAGATTCACCGATGTTAACTTGGATTTCACCATCGCTAAAGTGATGAACTGCAGTTTCGATTAGTGGTTGATGCAAAATTGAAGCAATCTTTTCATTTAATGCGGGATTACCACCTAACCCGATCACCTTCATTGGGTGTAATAATTGATGGAGTTCTTCCTTGTTCATAACGACCTCTTCTGAATTCTAAAAATTATATACAGGTCTATTATATACAAAAAAACACCTCTTAGAAATAAAAGAGGTGTTTCTTTCTACTTTGATCTACGATACTTAGTGCCACGACCATTGCCAATCTTTACTACATAGCCCTTTTGGATTAATTTTTCTAAGAGATTCAGAACCTTATTTTTACTAAAAGAGGTCTCTTGACTAATGCGAGAACTTGATAACGGTGCACTTTGTAAAATTGAGTATACTTCATTGGCATCTTCTGAAACACCCTGAAGTTCCATTTTAACCACTGGCAAAACAATCTTAATTGAGTTTTCGAAAATTGAAAATTGTGGTTGAGTCTTGCTATCAGCATAAGCAGCAAGAATTCTCTGAATTCCTGTACTAAATTGTTCAATTAAACCTAGTCTAAAGAAAATATTCGCAATAATTGGATTACGTAAAATAGATAATTGACCAGCTAAATATTCTTCTTTACTTAGGCCCTTGGGCAAACCACCAGGAGATGTTACTTCAATTCGATCATTAAACATTGCGACCTTGATTTGAGCATTAACATCCCAAGTTCGATGAACAATCGCATTAGCAATCGCTTCTCTAAAGGCATCTTCAGGAATTTGCTCATTTTTTCTGCGGTATGCCCCATCGATTACCTCATTTTGATAATATTGTCGATACTTTTGCAATGCATCTTGATAAAGTTTCAATACTGACACCTTTTCTATCTGAGCGCGATCAAGCATTACATTAATGTTGTCACCGAATTTAACTAAGTCAATGCCTCGATAATCATTTTCATCTGCAAATAATGCACCAGCGTTAGTATATTTTCCATTTTTCTCTCTCAAGCCAAGCATAATCAATAAATCTAGCGTAAGTTTTTCAATACCAATCTTTTTCTGTAAAGCTTTTTCCAAAATAGAAAAGTGTAGATTTGATGCATGAGATGGCAAACTATCGTATGAACAATTTTGTCCTTCTAGAATAAGACGTGATAATTCTAAAGAATCTACTGGTATAGATGCACTATCATTTCTTTTGTAGGCTTTTTCTTTATAAAAATATGGAGGATATAATCCTTGAAAAATTTTCAATGTAATTACATTAGTTTGTTCATCAATATGTAAACGATGATCAACTTGTGTCTAATTGAATCATTGATTTTATTCTCAATATTCAAACATGTTTGAACTGGATCTTTTACTCCAACTAAAGTTCCATCATCTTTAAAACGTAAATTTCAGATTTTACGTCCAAAAAAGGACGTAAAAAAGGACGCATTTTTTTGCGTCCCTTTTTACGTTTAAAATGAAACGTAAATTCACTTAATACCAGCTTGGTTTGTCGCCTTCAGTACCTGGTTTACCTAAACCGATTGACTTACCAATATCTTCCTTAGGATACTTGATCAAATGGTAAACGTAAGCTGCGACAGATTTACGTGAAACTTCGGTGTCCTTGATTGGCTCGCCTTTTTCACTCTTTTCGTAGTCAACTTCGTTTTTATCGGTCATCCAAGTTGGACGAATAATCGTGTAATCCAAACCCGATTCTTCAATTCTCTTAGCAGCCTTAGCATATTCAGTAATGTAATCGCCTAAAGTTTCCTTATTCCATTCACCGAACTTGCCAGGAACTTCGTCATAAATGCCTAAAGTTGAAATCCAGATCAGTCTCTTTACGTGGGCATTCTGCATTGCTTCAACCGTAGCTTCAGCTTCAAGATCAATATCATCCTTGCCGCCTAAGTTAGCATAAACAATATCTTGACCCTTCATTGCCTTTTCAAGTTGAGCAGCATCTGTTGCACTACCTTCAAAAATCGTAGCTTGATTCTTCTTGTCTGCCATACGAGAAGCGTTACGTAAAAACAATGATGTTTGAACGTCTTTATCCGCAAATAAAAACTTTTCTACAATTTGGGCTACTCGTCCGTGAGCACCAAGTACTACAACTTTAACCATAATTTTCTCCTTTTTAATCTAGTCAAAATTCATTATGCGTTGTTCTATCTACATACTAGACCAAAACGAAAAAATAAGCTAATTTACTTACAAAAATCCTTAATTAAATCAAGCATTTTTAGGCTTCTAACCGCATAACTATTATGTGTTTGGCGGGGCATAATTACTAAGCGCGCATTTGGCATTAATTGACTATACCAACGAACGTGTTCAACTTTTATCCAGTCTTTTTCACCGACCACGCACAAAGTTGGTGTCTTGATTTTCTTCAAATCGTCTTCTGAAATAAATGATTCAGTCAATTCAACGCGGCTATCACGATCTAGCTTCAAGAAACGATGAAATCCTTCAGTGAGGTAGTGATATGGGCGAATTCCTGCACCATTTACAAAAACGCCGGCCACAATCATTTTCTTAAAGATATTAGGATGCTGCTTGGCAAGCATCATGGCTACTAAGCCGCCTGCATCAAAGCCAAAGCAGTAACATCCCTCAATGCCGACTTGCTTAATAAAAGCATAAACGTCTTCGACTTCGGTCTGATAGTGTTCCGCAATATCACCTTCACTCAGTCCATGACCACGCATATCCAAAACATAAACTGAGTAGTATAGCGATAATGGAGCCACGATCTTATCGAACATGCCGCCATCTAAATGATGTCCATGAAGAAGAAGCAAAGGTGCACCTTTGCCTAATTTATGGTAATAAAATTCAACACCGTTGACTTTTTCTTTCATAAAACCCTCTCTTATTGAGCGTCGCTGTCGCGCAAAGCCGGATTATCATCCATCTTCTTACGCAGCTTCTCATCTTCACGATCTTTAAGCATGGTCTTGACAATCTTATGCCATACTCGATAATTGCCACGGAAATTATCTGCTACCTTCTTGATGTTAGGTTGGTGAATAATACTGCCTTTTCTTTGCCAGTAGTGGTAGTAAGGCTTTTGCGTGTAATATACACCCTTGCAGACTGAGATGTACTTTACGTTAAAAATTTGATCTTCAAGCAGTGAAATATCACAATCAAATCTTAAGTGGTATTTCTTAATAATTGCCGTCTTATAAGCTTTGTTCCAGCTGTAGCCCTTCATTGGCGAGCCGAAAACATTGGTCAATTTAAGGTAAGTTTCACCGCGTGTTAAAAGACCACCTTCAGGATGACCAACAACATGAGATTTTTTGTCAGGATAATCCATCCAGTAGCCACAAGATACTAGACTGGCATCTGGATGTTCTTCAAAAGCTCTGATAAAGAATGCTGTGTAACCTGGATCTACCCAATCATCACCATCATGAAAGGTGACATATGGCGTATCGATATATTTCATACCGACATTACGTGCGTCGGATGGGCCACCATTTTTCTTTTTGATTAATTTGAAGTATGGAAAACGTTTGGCGTAGCTCTGTGCTACCTCAGCCGAATTATCTGTTGAGCCATCATCTACCACGATTAACTTAAAACTCTTGTCGACTTGCTTGAGCAGAGCTTCAAAAGCACGTGGCAGGTATTGTGCCGTATTATAGACCGGCATAATGATAGTTAACTTAGGCACTTGTAACATATTGTCCCCCTTTATTGCTCTTAATTATACCATCTTCAAGTTTTAGGTTGAAATTAAGAAAGTTTTAGGAGAAGATTTACATTCCGTTCAAAATTATCTAGTATAATATTTCGTATCAAACAGAATAAACATTCGATAAGAGGAAAAAACATGAAAAAAACTATCAAAATTTTAACAGCCATTTTGTTTAGTGCTGTCGCGACAATCGTAGTTGGTCAAAACAATCGTGTTTTAGCTGACGATGAAACTCCAGTGGTAACACTTGGTACCTCATTAACCGACTCACAAAAAGATGGTACATTAAAGATTTTGACTGCCCCATTAAATGGCGGCAACTACCAAACCATCACTGTTACCGGTTCTGACTTGGTTAGATATTTGAATCCATCTGGTGACAACTTCACTACTTCTTCTGGCGTTTGGTCCAGTGCCATGATTCAAAAGACCAGCAGCGGTAGCGGAATTAACGTTAAGATTTTGGACTATAAAGGCAAAAACAACATTACAACCATCACTGCCAACCAATACAAAAACGCGGCTTTAACTGCCGGTATCACAGACGCTAACATTTACGTTACTAGTGCTATTCCAATCGACGGTTCAGGTGCCTTGGCTGGTGTTTATGCTGCATACGCTAAAAACGGCAATGCTTTGAACCAAAAGCAAGTTAATGCAGCTCAAGACGAAATGAATACTTTGAGTGGCATTACTCAAGACAACAAAGATAAAAAAGGTTACTCTGACGCTCAATTGAACAACGCGGTTGCCGGTGCCAAGAGTGAAATGGCTAAGCAAGGTCAAAATATTTCTGACAGCCAAATTCGTGATATTGTAAATAACCAAATCAATATCAATCACTTGGGCAACACCATTAACAACAATCAAAAGAACCAAATTGTTAACCTGTTGATTGAAATCCGTGATTCTGGTGCCCTTAAGAGCAGCAGTTTCAAGGGTCAAGCTTCTAAGCTTTCTAGTCAAATCGAAAATAGTGCTAAGAACATCTTTAACAAGTTCAACACGCCAGAGAATCGCAGCTGGCTACAACAATTGTGGGACAGTATCGTTAACTTCTTCAGCCACATGTTTGGCGGAGTTATTTTAGGCTAAAAAATTAAGGCCATGATTATCAATGATAGTCATGACCTTTTTTTAATTACATATGCTCATCCATGTAGCGATTCAATGCGTGATCGACATATTCGTTGCCGCGATTATTGGCGTGGCCTTTAGTCCATTCAAAGGTGCTGTCAGAGAAGGATTGCAGCAAGCGATCTAGTTCTTTCCATTCAGGCACATTCTTTAATGGACCTGATGAGCGTTTCCAGCCGCGTTTCTTCCAACCTTGGAGCCAGTGCTGATTAATAGCATTTAAAACGTATTTTGAATCAAGCACAAACAACAAATGCTTTTCGTTAAAGCCAAGCTCAATTAGCTTTTTCAATGCATTGATCAAAGCAGTCTGCTCCATCTTGTTGTTGGTTGCGCCGTATTCGCCACCAGAACCATCTTCAGAGCCGCCATCCCACTCAATTAAGTAGGCCCAGGCAGCCTTATCTGTCTTTTTAACGTGGCCGCCCTTATAAACACCGGTATTTCGGGTACCGCCATCAGTATAAGTAGTCGCAAAATACTCACTAGATTGGGTATTTTGCTTTTTTGTTTTCTTATTTTTCGTTGCCTTAACCGGCTTTTTACTGTTATGCTTTATTTTTTCGATGGCATTTTCTAGCGTGTCATCTTTGCGGTTGATTGTTTCTTCATGTGACTTTTCTTGCCAGCCCAAATAATCAATTGCATCGGTGATATTCTCAAAGGATTTATATTCAGCGCCGGAAAAACCATCCACTTGTTTTTTGGCCTCATCCCAATTGCGATAAACGCCTGGAACGCGACCTTTTTTTACTGCATAAATTTTCATAGCTACCTCAAAAATCAAAAAACTTCCACTAAATGTTAAAATGTAGTTATTACTATTCACATTATATAGAAAAGAAATGAAGGTGAGCAAAAGTTGTTTTTCAATACTAAAAAATACGCTGAAGAAGCGGAAAAGAACCATAAACATGATCTAAAACAAGAACCAACCATGTTTAACATGATTTCATTGGGACTACTGGCAACTTTTGCCCCAACCCGTATTTTCTTGCGCATGCATAAGCGTCATATTACCGATAATGTAGTCGTTGAAGAAAGCGACGTCGAGCAAGTGCCGATCATTTATTTCCACGGCTTCCGCGGCGGTGACTACACCACCAATGTCATGGTGCATCAGGCAACTAAAGACAAAGGAAACGAGAAATTTTTAAAGGTTACTGTCGATTTACTCGGTAATTTTAAACTTGAAGGTACCTGGACAGGTGACAAGCATCCCATCGTGCAAATTGCCTTCCGGCAAAGAATCGTCGGCATCTATGGCATCGACTATTACCTGAGTTTTGTCCTGCCATTTTTATCTAAAAGATACCACTTCAAAAACTACATCGCAGTGGCCCACTCACTTGCTTGTCCTTGCATCATTAGAACCGAGATGAAGCATTTTTCAAGTAAAACTTTTCCGCATTTAACTAAATGCGCTCTTATTGCTGGTCCATTTGACGGGGTAACTTATCTTGGCGACATCCCTAACGTTAATGTTTTAAATGAAAACGGACGTCCAAGCATGATGAACCCACATTATCTCTATCTTTTATTCAACCGCAGAAAATTCAATCCTAACATTTCCGTCTTAAATATCTACGGCAACGTCTTGGACAATACTAATACAGATAAATTTATTTCCGTCGTCTCAGCTAAAAGCATTCGCTACATTTTGGCTCCTAAAGCTCATTTCTACCAAGAAGTCGAGGTCCGTGGCAAAAACGATGCGGAACACAGCTGGATGCACGATAATCCTTTCGTAATTGACATTATTAATAAATTTCTTAACTTAAAAAAATAGTTTTTATGGAGGAAGAAAATGATTTGGTGGCATGATTTTATCAGAATTATCTTTATAACTAATACGATCTTAGCCTTCTACATCGTTTTCCACCGGAAGCGTTCAGTTTCTACAACTTGGGCTTGGCTGATTATTTTGCTTATTCTGCCAGTAATCGGTATTACCCTTTATGCCTTTTTTGGTCGAGGTATTTCCCAGGAAAACATTTTTGCCATCAATAAACAGAAACACATCGGCCTGCACAATGTTCAGGAGTCAATTACTGAGGCCCCTAAACATGTCAGCCCTTCTGATACGTCAAGTGCCGGTGAGATAGCCATCCGCTTTTTTAACCAGGATGATGAATCTCCTTTGACCAAAAATAATAATGTTGAGCTTTACACGGAAGGCGAAACCTTCTTCCACGACATGCTAAAAGACATTGTTCGCGCTAAAGAAACTATTAATATCGAATTCTACACTTTTTACAGTGATAACATTGGCAACCGTGTTTTGCAACTGTTGATTAAAAAGGCCCAACAAGGCGTTAAGGTGCGCGTAATCTACGATGCCTGGGGCTCAATGGGTGCCACTAAAGCCTGGTTTGATCAATTGCGAGATGCGGGCGGCGAAGTTTTGCCCTTTATTACTTCTAAAAATATGATCACCAGATACCGTATCAATTACCACTTGCACCGCAAAATCGTGGTCATTGACGGTAAGATTTCTTGGACTGGCGGTTTCAACATTGGTGATCAATATTTAGGCAAGAAAAAGAAATTCGGTCATTGGCGCGACAGTCAGGTACGCATTGTGGGTTCTGCCTCTCTGCTTTTACAAGAACGTTTCGTGATGGACTGGAACGCTTCAGTTAAAGAAGCAGATCAGATCATTCGCTTTAACTCCACTCTTTTTCCAGATCTTGATGAAACCAACATTCATCAGGGCGACATCGCTACGCAAATCGTCTCAGATGGTCCCGACCGTTACACGCCATACATGCGCAATGGCATGATGCGACTCATGCTACTGGCTCGAAAGAGATTATGGATTCAAACGCCTTATCTGATACCAGATGACGCCGTTTTTGCGGCATGGCAAACGATCGCTGCATCGGGTGTCGACGTGCGCATCATGATTCCTTGCAAACCGGACCACCCATTCATTTATCGCGCTACGCAATGGTACGCTAATGAGTTAACTCGTTGCGGTGTCAAAATTTATATTTACGAAGATGGCTTTTTACATGCGAAAACGACTATCATCGATGACAAATTTTCTAGCGTCGGTTCAATGAACCAAGACTATCGTTCATACGATTTGAACTTTGAAGACAACGCTATTTTTTACGATAAAGATTTCAACGAAAAAATGGCTCAGGTCTTTGAAGAAGATATGAAGAAATCTCATTTGCTCACACCTGAGGAAATAAAAAAGCAAGGTCGTTTATTACGAACCTTGCAGAGTTTTTCTCGTATGCTATCACCAATTTTATAATTATTGGATTTCGACTGAGACATTTTTGCCCATATATTTTTGAAGGGCTGGTACAACTTCATTCACTTGATTGCGGAAACGCATCATGTATGACTTGTTGTCCTTCGTTCTAAAAAGAGCCACAATCAATGGCTTTCTTTGATTTGGCATATTGATCAAAGTGATGTCAGCAATATCTTCATATTTGACAGTGCGTTTGAAATAGCCGGAAACGACTAATCTCTTAGGACTGAAACCTGAGAAACCATCAACGATACTGATTAATAGGAATAAAGCTAGGAAGACGTTTAAGCCTGGATCACCTTTTTCAATGTAGTTCCAGGTGAAGCCTAGCCAGATAAAAATGACGGCCCAAACAATTGAGGAAGCACGGTAGTGACCACGGAATTCGACCTTTGCTTGCCAGTACCAACTGTAACAAGCATAAGCCAACATTAAGATGTTAATTACTATATAAAAGTAGGACATGTATGTCATAAAAATTCTCCTCAACGTTTTATTTGTTCTATTATAACAAAAGGTCGGTATATAATTATACATAGGAATTCTTTCAGAGGCAAAATAATGAATCATGATGATTTAACTGAATTGCAGCAAGATTTAGATAATGCCAAACATGTTGTCTTCTTAACGGGAGCCGGTGTTTCTACACACTCAGGCATCCCCGATTACCGCCCAAAAACGGTATCTACAATGGCGTACAGGAAAGTCCCGAGACGATTTTAAGTGAAAGTACACTCTATAATCGCCCCGAATTTTTCTATCATTTCGTGATGGACAATATGTACTTTCCCGATACCAAGCCAAATCTAATTCATGAAAAAATTGCGCAAATTTGCAATAAAAAAGGCGATTTGATCACGCAAAATATTGATAGATTGGATACGAAAGCTGGCAATGAACACGTAACAGAATTCCACGGCAATTTGTATAATATATACTGTACTAAATGTCATCAGCCAGTTTCCTATGATGAATACGCCAAGGGCTACATTCATCAAAACTGCGGCGGAATTATTCGTCCAGGAATTGTGCTTTACGGGGAATCAATCAATCCCGAAACGCTAAACAAGTCGGTCAGTGTTATGCAAAAATCCGACTTAATTATCATCAGCGGTACTAGTTTTGTGGTTTATCCATTTGCCCAACTATTGGCCTACCGCAAAGAAAACACAAAAATTTATTCGATTAACAAAACTGAAATTCCGGCTCCTGGCGTAAAACAAATCATTGGAGACGCGCTTGATGCATTTAAACAATTGAATTAGAATTTTTGTTTTGTTATTCTTATAAACAATAACTATATGGGTGTTGAAAACATGGCAAAGGTTTTTTATTATGATTACGTCACGATTGAGCCGAGAACTTATTTTTTAACGGCTTCAGAGTTCGGTTTAACATATGTAGGGCTTAAACTATTTCTCCTATCTTCAGTTTCTATCCTCACCGGATGCTCGTGCGTGATCCTAAAAGATTGGCACCATATGTTCAGCAGCTAAAAGAGTATTTCGCTGGAACAAGAAGAGTATTCGACGTTCCGATTGATATTTCAGAATTTGGAACCGAATTTCAGCGAAGAGTTTTGCAAGCGGTGCAACGAATTCCTTATGGAATGACTATCAGTTACGGAGGTGTAGCAACCAGTATGCCTGATGCAAGTTCTTCTCGCTCAGTTGAACACGCTGTTGCTCTTAATCCGGTATTATTTTTCATTCCAGACCACAGAGTTGTTTTATCTAACAACCAAGTGGGCACCTATCGTTTAGGACAACAAGAAAAAATCAGATTAATTAAACTAGAAAAGAGTCATTTGCATGGCAATTTTTAAATTGTACGCACCCTTTTTCGATGGCAATAACTGGTTGCACGTTTTAACCAGTGGCAAGGACTGGATGATTATTCTTACTTTAATCATCATGGAATGTCTGCTCTCAGTTGATAACGCCGTAGTGTTAGCGGCTCAAACTCAAGTATTACCTACTAAAGCTGAAAAGGAAAAGTCACTGATCTATGGTCTTTGGGGCGCATACCTTTTTAGATTCATCGTTATTGGGATTGGTACTTATTTGATCAACTTCTGGGAAATCAAATTAGCCGGTAGTATTTATTTGTTCTACCTATCATTCAAGTTCTTCTATGATCAGCGCCACCCTAAGCAAGCAGCTGAACACGAAAAAGAAAAGGAAGAGCGTGAAGAAGCACGTCATAAAGGAAAGAAAAAGAAGAAAAAACACGTCCTTTCTCTTTTCTGGCGGACAGTTATTTCGATTGAATCAATGGACATCGTCTTTTCAATCGACTCCGTTCTTGCAGCTTTGGCTATTTCAGACAACCCAGTAGTTGTTTTAATTGGTGGTATGATCGGTATCCTCTGCATGAGAGGTGTGGCCGAAATTATCATTAAGTTGATGGACATTATTCCGGAATTGCAGCCAATGGCTTATGTTTTGATCGGAATTATTGCACTTAAGTTGTTATTGGCTTTGCCACCACTAAGATGGGAAATGCCTAATACAGCATTCGCAATTCTCGTCTTTGCAATTTTAGGTATAACCATTATTTTCCACTTCTGGCGCATCAGAAAGCATGGACATAAACATTTATAGAAAGCAAAAAGCTTATCTCAATTGAGGTAAGTTTTTTAGTTACATTTTACTTTCAACATATTCCTTAAGCACAACTGCTTGATTATGTTCCCTATTCTTAGCACCATAAAGAAACAGAACATCGCCAGACTTTAACTTATCCTTTACTGTCTCAATAAATTCAGGCGTAAAGTCATTTTCATCCAATTCCTTGATGTACTTTTCTTTAAATTCGGGAAATTTTTCATCTTCATGGTTAAACCATTTTCTTAATTCGTTTGTTGGGCCAATCTGCTTATCCCATTCACCCAAGTCTGCCTTAACTTTACTCATACCACGTGGCCACATCCGATCAACTAAAATTCGGTAGCCTTCGGGTTGTTCATGATCATAAATTCGTACTAATTTAATTTCCGTCATTTGAAATTCCTCGCTTCTTTTTTTAGTGTATTACTAAAAGCAAAAATTAGAAACAACGAGGCACTTTATGGATTACGCAGAATATTTTACTAACCGTCCCACTGACGAAATCACCCGTGATTTAATTGGACGACCACTCACTTTTAATAATAGAACAGAAAAACTTGGCGGCTATATCGTAGAGGCCGAAGCTTACATGGGAAAACTCGACCGTGCTGCCCACTCTTACGGTGGTCGCCGCAGTCCCTCTAACGAAGGCCTTTATCGCACTGGCGGCACCATTTATATTTATGCTCAACGACAATACTTTTTCTTCGATGTTGCCTGCCAAGAAGAAAATGAACCACAAGGAGTTTTGATTCGCGCAATTGATCCTGCTTGGGGCATTGATACTATGGTTAAAAACAGAAATGGTAAAAGCGGAATTCTCCTCACCAACGGTCCTGCTAAAATGATGCAAGCTTTTGGTATCCACGATAAAAACTGGAATCTACATTTTCTTTCAGATTCGCCATTTATCATCGATTTAGACGATAATCATAAACGTATTGCCCAGGAAATAATCGCAGATAAACGCGTCGGGATTAATCAATCTGATCCTGTCTGGGCTAACAAAAAATTACGTTTTTACGTTGCTGGTAATCCTTACGTTTCAGATATGAAAAAAAGAGATTGCGCTTACAGCAACGGTTGGGCTTGACAAAACTTCATTTTTCTTTTAATCTTTTTATCAGTTAAATAATTTTCCAATGCAATAGAGGTTGCGACAACCACAAGATAATTCAGAGTCCGCGAAGACAATGAAGGTTATCTTAGGGCTGCCGCCGAAATGGGTTTAACATTCGCGTGTTGATCTGTTGGGCTATAGAACAATATTCTATAGACTGTCCTGGTTAGTCCCCAGGGAGCGCTATAAGATTTGGTTTAAATACTGATGATTATGACCCTCGTTTGTTTTGGCAAACGAGGTTTTTATTTACGCTTTATTGTATTGGCTTTATGTTAAAACTATTTTTTCGGAGGTTTTACAATTGAAGTCAAGATTTAGATGGATCGCTGCATTACTTACAGTGCTCCTCAGTATATTTATCGGTTTCAGCTTTAGTAGTAATTCGACTCAAGCTGCTAAAAAAGATTCCGGCACATTAAAGATCGGTATGGAAGCTAACTACCCACCATATAACTGGACTCAACCAACCAAAACTAATGGTGCGGTTCATATCGATGGTTCTAACTCATACGCTAACGGTTATGATGTTCAAATTGCCAAGATCATTGGTAAGAGACTTCATAAAAAGGTTATCGTTGAAAAGACCCAATGGGATGGACTTTTACCAGCTTTAACTTCAGGCAAAATTGACTTGATCATTGCTGGTATGTCACCTACTCCTGAAAGACGTAAGGCCATCAACTTCTCAGAACCTTACCGTAAGAGTACTTTCGTTGTTATCACTAACAAGGCAAGCAAGTACTCAAATGCTAAGAAATTAACTGACTTTAAAGGTGCTAAGTTAACCGCTCAACAAGGTACTTTGCACTACAACTTAATCAAGCAATTAAAGGGTGCTAAGCGTCAACCTGCGATGCGTGACTTCTCAGCTATGCGTCAAAGTTTAGCTTCAGGCACTATCGACGGTTACGTTGCCGAAGACATCGAATTTGAAAGTTACCACAACGTTAACCCTAACATCGTTGCCATTAACTTGAACAAGATGGCCGGCTTCAAGGTTGACCACGACGATTCCGTTACTAGTATCGGTGTCAAGAAAGGCAACACTAAACTTTTAAACGAAGTTAACGCTACTTTGAGAACTATTTCTAACAAAAAGCGTGATCAATTAATGTCACAAGCCGTTAAGGAACAACCTAAGGCTGGTAACCAAACTAAGAAGGAAAACTGGCTTGTTACTACCTGGAAGCAATACGGTGGCATGATCATGTCAGGTATCGGCATGACTTTGCTCTTAGCTTTAGTTGGTACTATCGTTGGTTTCTTCATCGGTTTGCTCGTTGGTATCGTTCGTACTATTCCAACACCTACTACTCGCGGCAAGCGCTGGGTATTAAACTTTGTTAAGTGGTTATTATCAGTTTATGTTGAAATCTTCCGTGGTACTCCAATGATGGTTCAGGCAGCCGTAATTTACTACGGTATCGCTCAATTCTGGCACTTGAACTTGAACAGAACCGTTGCCGCTTTGATCATTGTTTCCATCAACACTGGTGCCTACTTAGCCGAAGTTATCCGTGGTGGTATTATTTCAACTCCAGAAGGTCAATTCGAAGCAGCTAGTGCACTTGGTATGACCCACAACCAAAGAATGTGGCATATCATCTTGCCTCAAGCTATTAGAAACTGTTTACCATCAATCACCAACGAATTTATCGTTAACATCAAGGATACTTCAGTATTGAGTATCATCTCAGTTTCTGAATTGTTCTTCGTTGGTACTACTATTGCCAGTCAATCATTCAAGTTCTTCCCAACTTACTTAATGATTTCAGCAATCTACTTGATTTTGACCTTTACTATTACTAGAATCTTCAACTTCATTGAAAAGAGACTCGAAGGTAACAAGAACTACAACTTAATGGCTAACCAAGTTCAAGTTGGTACTCCAAAAGATGCGGAGGCAAACAATTAATGACTGAATCAAACGAAGTAATTTTAAGTTTAAAGCATATGCAAAAGTCCTATGGGGCTCACAAGGTATTGAAGGACATTTCTTTCGATATCAACAAAGGCGAGATCGTGACCATCATTGGTCCTTCCGGTGGTGGTAAGTCTACTACCCTTCGCTGCATCAACTTGCTCGAAGAACCTACTGGTGGCGAGATCGATTTCCACGGTGAAAACATTTTGGCACCTGGTTACAACCGTAATACCTTTAGATCCAAGGTCGGCATGGTATTCCAGCAATTCGACTTATTCGAAAACAAGAATGTTTTGGAAAACTGCATGATCGGCCAAGAATTGGTCCTCAAGCGTTCAAAAGACGAAGCACGTAAGATTGCTATGGAGAACCTTAAAAAGGTTGGTATGGAGCCATTTATCAAGGCTAAACCACAACAATTATCTGGTGGTCAACAACAGCGTGTTGCTATTGCCCGTGCGATTTCAATGAATCCAGAAGTTTTATTGTTCGACGAACCAACTAGTGCCCTTGACCCAGAAATGGTTGGCGAAGTACTAGCCGTTATGCAAAAGCTTGCTACAACCGGTTTGACGATGGTGATCGTTACCCACGAAATGGGCTTTGCCAAGAGCATTTCAGACCGTGTATTGTTCATCAGTGACGGTATCATTACTGAACAAGGTTCACCTGATCAAATCTTTGATCATCCAAAGAACGAAAAGACACAAAAGTTCCTGAGTAACTTCAGAAAAATGGACTTTTAAAATTTTAAAAGCAGAGAAGTTTGATTACTTCTCTGCTTTTTTAGTTTATAATTAATAAAAAATTAATTGGAGGAATATTTATGAATGAAAGAGTATATTACTTCGTCAAATCGTATGATGAAGATTTACCAAAACCACCCGCAGAAAATTTTGGTCAAATTTTAAACGAAACCTACTTGCATCCCTTCGATTGGAGCGCAAGAACCACTCGTAAGTCCTACTGGTGGAGCGTCTTAACCAACTTCATTATTGCCATTTTAGCTATTGTAGTTGGCTTCTATGCTTTCAATGAAGGCCTTAATCCAGGTATCAGAGTAATCGACGCTGTGGTTGCGATTGCTATCTATGTCTGGGTATTTCTAGCTGGCCTTGGTCAAATGATCCGTCGTTTGCATGACGTTGGCTACAGCGGCTACTGGTACTGGGCTACCTTCACTGGTTACGGCACAATGTTTATGTTTTACTTAGCACTTCAACCATCTGTCCAACACAAGGTTAAATGGGGCAAGTACTTGTTCAGCGATCAAGATTATCCTGAGGGCGGCGCAAAAAGTAATGTTCCTGTACCAACTATTGGTCAAATCTTGAAGGAACACTTCTTTGACTGCTTCAAGTGGGATGCTAGATCTACTAGAACCTCATTCTGGGTAGGTACTGCAATTAGCCAAGTTATTATGACAATCGGCGTACTTGCTTGTTACCTACTTGCTTTCATGCTTTTAGCTCCTTTCAGCGTTACTGAATCTGACTCTGGCGATGCCAAGGTAATCGGTGTAATCTTCATCATTTTTATTATTTTCTTTATTGCAGCAGCTATTTGGGCCTTTTTAGCACAATTAGGTCACACTGTTCGTCGTCTGCACGACGCAGGCTTTAACGGGGGTTGGTGGTGGCTGGGCGTAATTCCTTACGTTGGTCAACTGTTGCTAGCATTCTTGCTCTTCCACCCTACTGTTCAAAATGAAGTTAAATGGGACAAATATTTATTTGATCCAGAAGATCGAATTAGATAGATCAAAATTAAAAAGATCATTCCTATATGGGGATGATCTTTTTAAAACTCATTTTCTATTTTGAATTGAGTTTACAAAAAATAGCGCTTTTTACGTTTTAAATAATATCCTTATTTTCCTTAATGCGAGCTAATTTCCAGCCCGTATCAAAATACGTCTTGCGCGTTTGACGCAAATCATCATAATCACTTTGTAAACTATCAATAGCATCCTGTAAGCTCTTATTTTGCTTTCTAATCGCATTTAGCTCAGGATCATTGATCACACCCTTAAGGTGTACTTGAGCCGCTAAATAGCGCCGACGATGCTCAAATTCTTCTCTCAAAGTACTCAGCGCATCTTCATACTTAACTAGCTTTTTATTGATCTCAGAAATTTGATCATTCAGTTGAATAAACAACTTATAAGGCATATCCGACTTAATTCGGTTGCATTCCGCACAAGCTAAAGTTAAATTATCTAAGCTGTTGTTGTGACTAAGAGAAACAGGATCCTTATGATCTACGCTGTGGCCACGTCTGCCGCAATATTGGCAGCGGTATTTATACTTGGCCCGAATGCGTTCACGATCAATAAAATCAACTTCGTTTAACTGGAAATTGATCTCCAAACCCATTCCCTTTAAATTTTGCTCAAAAGTTACGCCTTGGTTAGGCACATAATTAAGCTTGCCATCTTCGCTTTTAATTACCACCAAATTCAAATCAGACCTTTTAATCTGTTGGCGGGCGATTTCATTGCCATCATAATCTTGTAAAAAGGCCTCGTATTTTTTACGGTCTTTTTTATTTTTCACAATAAAACTTGATTGATCTTGTTTCTTTGCACCGACAAACGTGTAAAGCAAGCTTTGAGCAAAAGTTGCGACCGCATCATTTGCGTAATCTTCCGGATTCAGGTTGCGCGTGATACAAATGTCGCAAATACTGGTCAACTTAGGATTCATTAACCCCTCTTGCTTAAAATGCAAAGAGTCCATGCGCAGCCCGCATGAACTACATTGAAATTTCACCTAATCATCCCCTAACAATAGAATGCTAAAAGCTATTCGTTGCATCTTATCCTTTCCCGCGAAATCACCTTTAAAAAGATCTGGCAAAATTTTCTTAATAAAGTATTGTACGCAAACTAAATCGTCGAACTTCTTGATCGTTTCAAGACTTTCCTTGAACATTTGCATATAAACCGGGTTAGGATTACCTAATTCGATTTCTCCATAAGCTTCATATAACAAATCTAATTTATCACAGATTGATAAAATTTTACCCTCTAAAGTATCATCTTTGCCTTCTGAGAGACGTTTAGTATAAATTTCTTGAAATTCTTCTGGAATCTCATCCTTAATGAACTTGGTGGTCATTGTTTCTTCAACGTCACCAATCATCTTTCTAAGTTGAGGAGTAGCGTATTTAACTGGTGTCTTAATATCACCGATGAAACGTTCAGTATAATCGTGATTCAAACTCTTTTCGTAAAGGGCCTTCCAATTGATCTTCTTATTGCCGTGAACTTCTTCGATATCACCCATCATTTGTGCGAGTTCAGCTGTTCTGAAGCAGTGATCAGCTACTGAGTGGTGGTGGTACTTGAAGTAACCTGGTGCACGATCGATTGACTCTAAACTGTTAAAACCTTGAATGTATGCATTTAATCCCATTTTTTGTCCTCCTCTTAAAAATTTATTGCTAAAAATGTTTAAAAATTTTTACTATGTTATCAAAAATCAAAATGAGATGCAAATATAGCTGAATTTGGGCAGTATTGTTCGTGTTTTATATAAAGTGTTTCTCTTGACTAGATAATAATTAATAATGTATCTTTTAGATGACTAATGACTTATTTATTTTTATCAATATTTGTTCGTGTTTTGCGAAGAGAATCAATGATAAAAACTAGAAATAGATACGTTATCGCCTCAGCCGGGATCACACTGCATTTAATGATCGGCGGCGTCTATGCCTGGAGCGTTTTTACCGGTCCGATTGTTAAACAAACCGGTTGGGCAGAAACCTCCGTTTCTTTTGCCTTTAATTTAGTTTTTAGGGATGTCAGCAGCCTTTATGGGATGTTTAGTTGAAAAGTTCGGACCCACAATCACTGGTACAATTTCTAGTGTTTGTTACGGTTTGGGTGTCTTTTTAACTGGGATTGCAATTAGCAACCAACAACTATGGCTACTTTACTTAGCTTATGGTGTAATCGGCGGATTAGGCCTTGGAGCAAGTTACGTAACTCCTGTTTCTACAATCATCCGCTGGTTTTCGGACAAGCGTGGCCTAGCTACCGGTTTAGCCATCATGGGCTTTGGCTTTGCGGCTTTATTGACAGGTCCGATTGCTCAAACTCTAATGGCAAGTTTTGGTGTTTCCAGCACCTTTTATATTTTGGGTATCTTTTATTTTCTGGTCATGATTATAGCTGCCCAATTTATTAAAAAGCCGCGTCAAAATGAATTGCCAAAAGCAGTGATCAAAAAAGCAAGTCATTTCAGCTTAACTGGTCAAAACATGACAGCAAATACCGCTGCCATAATGGTCGGTATCCTAGGTTTATTCAACGGTTTTGGTCGTTTAATTTGGGCAACTTTATCAGACTATATTGGTAGGCCTAGAACTTACAGCGCCATCTTTATTTTGGATATCGTCATGTTAATCACCTTAATCTTGTGCAAAGTACCCGTGATTTTTGCTCTTACCCTTTGCCTACTCTTATCATGTTACGGTGCTGGCTTTTCAGTAATTCCAGCATATTTAGGCGACGTTTTTGGCACTCGTGAATTAGGAGCAATTCATGGATATGTCTTAACGGCATGGGCCGCAGCGGGAATGGTAGGTCCAATTTTGTTATCCTATACTCACCAAATACTGCACAACTACTTTGTGACCCTAGTCGTCTTCATCGTCATCGATCTTTTAGCTCTAATTGTTTCCCTAGCTTTGCAACGAGCATTTGCCGGGATGCAAGAACAAGTGAATAAATAAAAACAAAAATAAAAAAAGTCCCACTTTTGTGGGATTTTTTTATAGCTTATCAGCATCTAAAGCAGCCATTGTCGTCAATGCGGCATCATAATAATTATTTCGCGGTAAATGACGCGTAAAAATATACTGCTGAGACATGAACAAATCGTCATAGCCTTCATTTCGATTGAACGATACGGCATCGAAAATCGGTGCACTGAAGCTGGCAGACTGGTACTTGTTTAATGGCTTGCCTTTTAGAGTATAGCCTGCTGTTATGGTGTTTTGCTTACTAAAGAATTTAAGCATCCTCTTTAAAGTGTTCTGTGCTGAGCGATCATTGCATCCCGCCAGCATCATCGGAACACGACAAGCATTAGCAGAATAGTAGCCATCATTTTCCGTTGAAATAGTCTTAGGCTTAACCGGTTTGGCGTCATTTTTGCTTACCCAAGCAAAATCAGGCACTAAGCCAGTTTTATTTTGATGACTGAGCTGGTTAAGTCGCTTAAGCATCGTATTTTTGATCACGAGCCAGCGATTATCATCTGTTTCTTGATAAAAGGTGTCGAAGAATTCCGGCATCACATCAGAAGTCCGCATTAAATTGTAGTACTTGGACTTCGAATCAGCCCAGTCTCCGACAGTCAGCGTTTCAGTATCAGGATTGTACTCATAGCGCAAAATATCTTGCAAAATGGCATGCGCTTCTTTTTGATACTTATCATCATGCCACTGCTTGCTGGCTAGTAATAATGCCTGGGCAATAAATAAGTCACCGTCTGTGGCACTATTTTTATTAATCGTCCAGTGACCATTATTTTCAACGGCACGCCAAGACATTAATGCTGTCTTGTCTTTATTAATCGTTTCGCGGTGCTTGAGATAAAAATTATTCAGTTGATCAAAATATTCTTTCTTGCTCCACTTTCTTTTAGCAGACAAAACAGCAATATACATGCCGTAGCCTTGCCCTTCAGATAGCGCGGTTCTGGTTTCTGTTTTTGGCGTCGTATCAATAAAACTCTCTTGTTTATTAACTTTAACAACGTAATCTTTGTGCCATTGTCTATAAAAATTGTGACGCAATTGGCTACTGTTTTGCAATCGTACATATGCCATAATCCCTGAAAAAATAGCGATAATCACTATAAAATACAGGGATAAATAATGATTATGATTTAGTCTCTTCATTTTTCTTCCTTAATCGGCAAATCTCTTCGTCTTAACCCACTTAGTACTATCACGGTGGAACAATCTATCGGCCGTAACTGAACATACTGCATGAACGGAAACTACGATAAACAATTGCGAATATGAGAAATATGAGGCCAAGGCTAGCCAAATTTGCCCAGTAGTTGCCTGACCAAACTGCGTACACATGGCCGCATAAATTTGCAAAATATAAAGCAAAATCATCAGTAGCCAATTAAGCAACAAAATCTGTGCCAGCAAGATGTTGCTTGAAGTAATTGTGAATGGCAATTGCACTCCTGGCTGCCAAATGTGGACGATCATTGCAATCACATTGGCTAAGAAAATAATGTCAGACAAAATAATTGCGGCATTAAACCAGAAGAAAGTACATGAGTAATAAAACGTTTCTAGTTTTACGCGCCAATTGCTTCGATCAAACAAGTGCTTGAAGTTGTTGATGACCACTTCGTAGTTACCTTTAGCCCAGCGCAAACGCTGGAAGTAATAGTCCTTCAATCTTTCTGGTTCTTGCTGGAAAGCTTCAGAGTTATAAGCCAGTGCAATCAATTTGCCTGAGCCCATAATCTTAAAGGAAATATCGGTATCTTCGGTCAAGGCACCATTACGCCAGCCACCGATTGATTTTACATATTCTTTATTAATAATGAAATTAGTACCTGGAATTCGGCCAATTTTGAATAATTGCCAAATACCGCAGTGTTGAATTCGCTGCGTTACAACGATCTCTTGGTTGATACATCTAGTTAAAAAGTTCTGCTTAGCGTTACGCGTTTTATTTCTACCAAAAGCCGCCATATAACGCTTAGGATTTTCCAACACTTTTCGAACTAAAAAGTACAGTGCATTGCTTTCAGGCATGGCATCCGCATCATAAACGCCTAGGTATTCACCGTGAGCAATTTTCAAGGCATCGTTTAAAACTCCGGCCTTACCACCGGTACCAGTTCGTCTAATTACTTTAGCGTTACGATTTTTAAATCTTTCTTCTGCTAAAACACTGTCCAGAACATCAGCAGTATGGTCCTCACAGTTATCCGCGTAAAATAAGACTTCTAATTTATCCTTAGGATAATTAAGATTCAAAATTGCTGTCGCCGTATTTTTAATTACCAATTCTTCGTTATGGGCTGGGACAACGATCGTCACTTTAGGATAACGAGGAAGCGGTGTGATTTTAACTAAAACCTTGCTGTGCTTTAGCCAAAATGCAATTGCCCCACTTAGAGTAACCATCGACATGAGCAGCGATAGCCAAATCGAAATCAACGTAATTATCTGCATTACATCACTCATTGTCATTCTTCCTCTTCGATTTAATCAAAGTCTGTTCCACATTACTTAAAATTTTTAATGTACAAAAGAAAATGATGAAAAAGCAGATGATAAAAATCAACGTAATGCCAACTGCCAAAAAGTAAAACCAATTAGTCATTTTGATCATCCTTCAAATATTCCACAATGATATCTGTTTCTAGGCCTCGTTCCAAATGCTTAAGGAGCTTGTCCAGATCAGAAAACTTTTCACAGTTTTGCAAGTCTACGCTCTGAGTTGCTACCTTAAGCATCAACGGAATTCCGGTATCCAATTTTTGCAAAGCAATGTAAACTTGCTCATCTAATTCCTTATGCATCTCATCTGTGACTCTAGGTGAAAGGATCAAGAATTTACCATCGCCAGTGTAATAGATAAACTCGCTTTTTAGGCGTGTCTCCTTTAAAATCTTGGCAATCTCACGTAATAACTTGGCATGATATTGTGGATGGTGCTCTTCGACTTGTTGGTGATGTTCCCAACTGATCAATTCCGCATTAACCCAAATATTCATGTCAGGGTAACGTTTAATCTTTCTCAGATCATCTTCATAGAATTTACTTGCATTGTAATAAGTCTGCAGCTTCACGTTTAAATTATAGTGGCCTATCAAGCGCTTAGCATCGCTTTCACGACCAGAGACAATACTCCAGTCCAAAATATGGTGTCGCACTACACTTAATAAACTTGCTTCAACCGGAAAGGCAATAATCAAGAATGTCTTTTCAGTACTTGCCATTACCACATACCCCAGCAGCAAAAAAGCAACTGCGACTGTAGTCAAAATAATAATCAGCCAACTAACTAAGTATCTAGCTGAAAATAGGCCAACGAAGATTGCTAATACAAAAATCATTAACAAACCGTTAATCACGTTAATTTGGAAAGAATCCGCTAGCCAAAATGTAATAATTGGAAAAAGCAGTGCTGCCAGCAGTGCAAAATATACTAGTCTAATATATTTTTTATTCATAACCTAACCTTCCCAAAACTCCCATTGCATGAAAAAAGGCTACTAACAAATCTAACGATCTCTTAGTAGCCCTTCTCTGTTTCTTAATTTTAAAAAACGAAATTACTTGTTTTCGTCTTTTACGGCCTTGTTAAGAAATGCAACAACTGCTGCTACGTGAGCAACACGCTTCTTTGCGTTTCTCTTGTTCTTAGGTCTTTGGTTTGGTTCACAACCAGTGTTGTAGTTTTCACCTTTACGCATAGTACTATACTTCCTTTCAGATTTTCGAAAATCTAGTATAGTTTACCATGATCAAACGCGTTAATCAAGTATAGGAAAGGCAGTCATGTAATTTAAGAGTCGTTCCGCATAACTTTTACGCCCTTCAAAGTCTTCAATCGTAGTATTTAATTTAGCCACATCATCGGTAATAAAGCCATCGACGTGTTCATACATCATCTTTTTCATTTCGGCAGTATTATTGACTGTCCAAGCATATACCACGTGATTTTGTAAATGAGCTTGCCAAATGAAATCAGAACTTAAAGTGGAATATTCCATGGAATAGCCATCGGCCGCACTGCACGGATAAGTTAGGTTGTAAGGCTGAATATATAAAACTGGAATTTTTGAATTAAGCTGGTGCATTTTTTTGACAGCAGTGTAATCAAGCGACTGCACTTGGTACTTATTCTTCAAAATTGTTTGACCGTACTTTTTATTAAAGTTCACCACAAAGTTCTTGGAATCATGCTGTGTAGTCTTAATCTCTATCAGCAATTTTTGCTTTAACTTTTTAGCGGCTTTTATATATTGATCTAGACTAACAACCTTGCCACGATGGCCATCTTCTTTAGCAGTCAACTGAGTTAATTGTTTTACGGTTAAATACTTCGGCTCTTTGTCTACCCCAGTCAGCTTTTTCAGATTTTCATCATGCATAATGATAAATTGATTATCTTTAGTTTCATGGACATCAATTTCTACATAGTCCGGCTTAAATTTGGCTGTCTTCTTTAAAGCCTCGATCGTGTTTTGCACACCATTCTTATCATTTACTCCCCTATGGGAAATGGTGACTGGAGCATGGTCGTCTATCCCCGTCAGATAAAAAACATTCTCGACTCCGTTGACGATTATGGCAAAGATCCAGATGATCATGATTGGTGTCACGATTGTTTCATTGTGGGATGCATTAGGTAATTTTTCTTCTTTTGTGGTAATTTTAATTAAAAATAATAGTGAAATAGTACTAGTCCAGATCAGCAGTAATTCACTGATCACTTGAAAGAGTGATAGATTTATCGTAGCTAGTATTAAGGCTAATTCCCTGGGAAATATGTCCCATAATAGCTGCAGTAAATATGCCAGCACGCTGTTAATTACCATGGCCAAAATAGCGATTATTCCCAAGGTAATAAAGAAGCCCAATACCTTGCGCCAACTCTTTTTCATTAAACTGGCGCTTTTCTTCATTGCCTCTATAGTGGTCGTTTTATACAGCACCATAATTGGCAAAGTGAATAAAAAGCGAAGTGCCAAAATAAAAATCACGACATAAAAGACAACTAAAACCGTCAGTAAAATCCAATCTCGCGTCATGTAGTCCACAATAAACTGTGGGATTTTTAGCTTGGCTAAAAGTGGCGTTCTAAAGACAATATTGGCAAAAGGTACAATTAACAAAAAATAAATTGCCAATAAAAGTAGTGAGCCTAATCGAAAGTGTTTCAAGCATTGCCCGTACTCACTGAGGCTCTCTTTTAAATCAAATTGATTTTTGATCACCAAAATAAGCAGCGCAAATTGACTGTAAATGACAAATAGCAATGCAGCTAACTCAATTAGCAACGCTAAAGCCACAAAGGGATGCTTAGTTAAAATGATTTCTAAATTAGAAAGCGAAACAAACGGAATGGCACCCTTTTGCAGTACAAATGTAGTGATATAACGAAAAAACGGAATAAAAACAAACTGGTTCAATACACTAATGCCCGTAAAAAGGACTAAGTATTGTAACCAATTTTGTTTAAATTCCGCTGAAAAATTCTTTATTTCATTAATTGCTTTCATTACCCAATGATTAGCAAGTTTTACCCTCTTGCATTTCCTTCTTAGTTAATTCTTGCGGTGTGTATTTATCAATTGATACCGCCCCATCAAGAATGCCACTATCATCGGATAAACTCAATGTATAATTTCTTGCGTTGACTACTAGGCCGCCTTCAAAGAAGCTAACTTCGTCTGGTGAAGTCCATAAATCAAAACCGGCATTGTTTTCTACTTTAATAGTATATTTAGGATCCTTTTCATCAAGAATCACGAATTGAAAGTTGGCACCAATTGTACAAGTACCACCAAGCCTTGAATACTTGTTTGAACCATCATTTAAAGCTAATAAAAGTGGCTTGTTTTCTGGATTTTTCTTTTCAATAATTTCTTTTGCTTCTGGTTTGATGTTAATTGAAATAGTTTCTTGTGTCATAGTTGTGTCCTCGCTCTAATCTGTTACGTTTACTCATTTTCTTAAGTATAGTATTTTTAAGCAAAATCCCCTATTAAAATGCTCAAAAGGGACCTAAATCTTTAGTTTTTTCAAATTTATCATTGCAAGCTATCCTAAAAAGGCTCAAAATGATACATAGGGTTTTTAGACGATTGTAATACGTAAGGGGGACCTTCTATGACCGTCTTAAAGAATATTGCTAAAGATAGAATTTTACAGATTACAGTTTTAATTACAGTAGTAAGTCTTTTTTTCGCTAGGCCGCGGTTAGCAGATATCAACTTTCACACTTTATGGTCTGTTGCCGCAATGCTGACGCTGATCCAGATCTATGCTTATTTGCACGTTCTGGATGTTTTAGCGTACAAACTTACGAGTATCGCAGATAATACGCGTAAGTTGAACATGCTATTCACGGTTTTGGCCGTTATCGCCGGTATGTTCTTAGGTAATGACATTACTGTATTAACTTTAATTCCACTTTATTTAAATATCGCTAAGCGCTACAAGCTGCCACAAATTTTGCCTGTTACTTTAATCGGTATGGGCGCAAACATTGGGGCCGCATTTACACCTTGGGGTAATCCCCACAACATCTTTTTAGTTAGTCGCTTCGATGTTAAGCCACTAGTTTTCTTCAAATGGTCAGTACCTTACTTGATCATTTCAATGGCGATCATGATTTTGGTCTTCATGTTTATTCCGAAGAAAGAAATTCCGGTTCAAAAGACTGAACCAATTCGAATCAGCTGGCGTCCTACTATTATCACGACCGCTGTCTTTATCTTCTTCTTCTTTGGAGTTTTCAGAATCGTGAATATTGTTTGGCCAATGTTGATCGCAATTATCTTGGCACTAGCAATTAATCCAAGAATCATGCTTAAGATCGACTATGCGTTGCTCTTAACCTTCACTGGTTTCTTTATCTTTATCAGTGATATCCAACAGATTCCAGCAATCGTGAACTTGATTCATATAACTGTTCACTCTGAGAGCTCAACTTACTTCGCATCAATTCTTACTAGTCAAATTATGAGCAACGTTCCATCAACTATTTTGGTTGGTAAGTTCACTAATTATGCGCAAGCGTTGTTCCTTGGATCCAACATCGGTGGCTTTGGTTCCGCAATCGGTTCAATGGCCAACATGCTGGTAATGAAGACGTTCAACCAACACGCTACAGTCAGCCGCAAGAAATTCTTTATTCAATGGACAATCATGCAATTTGCTGGCTTGATCATTTTGACAATCGTTGGTTTAGGATTGTTGATTTTCAGAATTTAAGAAATAAAAAAGAATGCTTTGAAAGCATTCTTTTTTATTGTCCAAAAGTATACAATCGGCTAAAATTTAAATAATATAGTGTGGAGGAGGATACAAAAATGTCACCACTTTTATGGATAATTTTAGCCATCATCGTATTAATTGTGGCTATTTACATTACTGCCTACAACGGCTTGCAAAGAGCCAAAGTTTATACAGAAGAATCTTGGAGTCAAATCGACGTTCAATTGAAGCGCCGTAATGACTTGATTCCTAATTTGGTAGAAACTGTTAAGGGCTACGCTAAGCACGAAAGTGAAACGCTTGAAAAGGTTGTGCAATTACGCAACCAATTAAATGAAATCCCTACTGGCGATCACGAAGAAACTTTGAAGGTTTCTAACCAAATTACTGACTCATTAAAGACAATTTTTGCCTTATCAGAAAATTACCCTGACTTAAAGGCCAACCAAAACTTCTTAAGCTTGCAAGAAGAATTGACCAACACTGAAAACAAGATTGCCTACTCACGTCAACTTTACAACTCAAGTGCTGCTCAATACGACCAAAAGCTTTTGACCTTCCCATCAAATATTGTAGCTAAGATTCACCACTTCACTAAGGTTGACTACTTAGAAACACCAAAGGAAGAAAAAGAAGCACCAAAGGTTAAGTTTTAGAGGATACGAAAATGCTATACCAACAAATTGCACGTAATAAACGCAAAACTGTAGTGGTTATGGCTGCCTTCGTTATCATCTTAACTTTAGTCGGAGCAGGTTTTGGCTATTTATTCAGCAATACGCCATGGACGGGAATTTTTATTGCTTTAATCGGTAGTTTGATCTATCTCTTTTTAGTAATGCGCGATCCTGCCAACATGGTGATGAGTTTAAACCATGCTAAAGAAATTCACGAACAAGACAATCCGCAACTTTGGCATATCGTAGAAGATATGGCAATGGTGGGTCGCGTGCCTATGCCCCGCGTTTTTATCATTAATGATCCTAGTCCTAATGCCTTTGCGACGGGCCGAGATCCCGATCACAGCGCTGTAGCGGTTACGCAAGGTTTATTAGACATGATGGATCGTGAAGAGCTGGAAGGCGTATTAGGACACGAGATTTCCCACATTAGAAATTACGACATCCGTTTATCAACGATTGCTGTTGTCCTGGTTGGGGTAATTTCATTTCTTTCAGGTCTTGCTAGTCGCTTCATTTGGTTTGGCGGCGGCAGTGATGACGACGATGACAATAACAATGCTTTTGAGATGATCTTTAAAGTTGTTGCGATTGTCTTTGTTTTGATCTTAGGTCCATTATCTGCATCCCTAGCCCAAATGGCACTTTCCAGAAACCGTGAATTTTTAGCAGATGCTAGTTCCGTCGAATTAACCAGAAATCCGCAAGGACTCATTTCTGCTTTAGAAAAAATTGAAGGCAGTCAGCCAATGAAACAAGCCGATCGCTCAAGTAGCGGCATGTATATCGAAAACCCATTTAAACATAGTGGCAGTCTTTTTGATACGCACCCACCTACAGCTGAGCGAATTAAACGTCTACAACAAATGTAATAAAAAAAGAATCCGGAATTTCCGGATTCTTTTTTTAGTTTTAGCTACTTCAAATTGATATTTGCTTGTCTAAACAATTCTTCTCGCATGGCAGCAGGTGTCATGTGATAATATTGATTAAATTTCTTGTAGAAGAATGACTTGCTTGAATATCCAACTCGTCCAATAATTTCCTTAAGTGAAATATCAGGTTGAGCAAGGAGTTCGCGTGCCTCTTGCATTCTTCTTTCATCAACATGATCGACAAAACTCTTGCCTGTTTTTGCCTTAACCATGTTTGAGAAATAATTTGGATTGAAGCCAAAATACTTAGCAGCATCAGCTAGCGATACATCTGCAAAATGTGCATCAATATAATTATCTAATGACTTCTTTTCGAATTTAGTCTTGTCTAAATTAGTTGGAGTAGCCATTCGCTGGGTTCTAATCGAAATGATTAGCATTACGGTCAATTCGGCCTGAATTAAGGCCTTAGCGAATAAATCATTGTTCAAATAACCGCCGATAATGTGTTGCATTACTTGGGATGCACGAGTTATTTGATTGTTCTTTAGCCACAATACGTGTTCATTGCCAAGGCTATCAATAATTTGTTCAATAACCTTGTTTTCACGCTTTCCTTTGTAACTAAAGTACTTGAAGTATTCACGATAGACAAAACCTGGCTTAAACTTTAACTTAACAAGGACTGAGTCTTCTTTTTGACTCTTGACCTCATACTTCCATCCCTCTGTTAACAGAAGCACGTTACCAGACTTCATGTTAATGATCTTTTCACCACTCTTAATTGTCACAGTACCTTTAGCAACATAGAGTATTGTTGATACATCCATCTGATAACGGTGGATTCCAGTATTATGATTTTCAAGGTAGATAGTAAACAGATCAAAATCTGGATTTCCTGCTTCTAGCTTTATTTCATTCCTGTCTGTTGAATTCGACTTTAATATGCTAGCCAGATATTGGTCCAAAGCAACAGCTGCCATATCCATGTCCACCTTCCTTACAATAAATCAAATTATAGTACTATTATAACTATATTATAATGCATTATTATAAGCTATTTGATTACAAATTCGACCATCTTTATAGTGAAAAAATTTCTTTTACAAATTAGACAGTCAAAAAATCATCTTGTACAATCAGAATTATGATAGTAACACTAAATAATATTACTTTTTCCTATGAAAAAGAACCTATAATCCAAAATTTATCATTAAAAATTCCAGCAGGCTTCTCACTGCTGATGGGACCTACGGGCTGCGGCAAATCCACGCTGCTTAAAATTATTGCGGGCCTCTACCCTAAATATGCGGGCAAATTGACTGGCACCGTGGAATTAAATGGGCAAAAAACAGCCATGATGTTTCAGAATGCGGCTGAGCAGTTTACGATGGCGACCCCACGTGAAGAGATCGTTTTTGCCTTGGAAAATTTGCAAGTTGAGCAAAAGGACTACGAAAAAAAATTAGCTAAAGCAGTAGAATTTACACAAATTTCGGACCTACTTGATCAGAAGATCAATACCATGTCGGGTGGCCAGCAACAACGTGTAGCTTTAGCTGTTTTACTCGCTATGAATGTGGATGTGCTTTTGCTTGATGAGCCTTTTGCCAGCTGCGATCCAGATGCACGGAGCTTTTTGATCAGCAAATTGGCTTTACTGGCTAAAAATGGCAAGACCATCATCTTGAGTGACCACGTTTTAGATGATTATGAGCAGGTCTGTGATCACTTATTTGAGTTTAAAGCTAAAACTGTGCAGGAATTGTCAGCTGACGAGAAGGAAAAAATATTTATACAAAATAAGCAAATGCATGCACACGAATATTCATTTTCTTTGCCAACCGGTCAGCCAATTTTCACCTTAAAAAACGTGCAGATTACGCAAAATAAATTGTTGCTTAAGCAAGCTGATCTAAATCTTTATTCAAAGAGCACTTTGATCACTGGACCTAACGGCGTGGGCAAAACATCCCTGTTTAAGGCGATGACGAAGATGATTCCTTATAGTGGGAGTTTTACTTACCATGATCATGAAATAGCTAAATTGCATCAACGTAAGTATTTAGCTCAAGTTGCGCAAGTCTTTCAAAAGGCAACGGATCAGTTTTTGACCGTGACTGTAAAAGATGAACTCAAGCTCAGTAAGAAAGATCGCAATAGCTTTTTTACGGACCAAAAAATAGAGGAATGGTTGGATAAATTGGGACTAGCTAATCACTTGGATCAGGTCGTTTATACCTTGTCAGGCGGTCAACAAAAAAAGTTGCAAATTTTACTACTACTCATGACCAAACATGATGTACTTTTAATCGATGAACCACTCAGTGGTCTAGATCATAATTCTGTAAAGCTGGTGTTGAACCTAATGCGAGAAAGCCAAGAGAGGCTCCAGCAGACGTTTTTAATCATCAGCCATCAGATAGACGAGTTAGCTGATTTCTGCTCTTATCGCCTTGTTTTTGACCAGCAGCAGCTTAAATACGTGGAGAAGTAACTATGAATCCCAGTTTAAAATTTATCTTAGCTTTTATTGTTTCGCTGGAAATATCGTTAAAAGCTAGTTTAACTACCAACATTTTAGTAATCGCGTTTGCGTTAGTTTATTTACTGGTCACTAAGACTAAACTCAAAGAATTGCTTTTACTGATCATTTTGCCCTTCATCGCGGCCTTTACGATCTTTGCGACGCTTTATTGGTTCTCGCCTACGCCAGACCCCTATTATGCCTGGAATTTATCAACACGTGTCTACGTTTATACGTTGACGATTGCCTGCGTGACTCGTAAAGTCACTGCGACGGATTTTGCTCGTTCGCTGGAACGAAATTTTCACCTGCCGAGCAAGTTTGCGTACGGCGTTTTGGCAGCGATCAATATCATTCCGAAGATGCGTATGGCGGTCAATCAAATCCGCACCTCGGCGATGATGCGCGGGATGTACCTTAGCTTTTGGTCACCAGCTCTTTATTTTAAGGCGATCTTAGTTGCGCTAAATTCAGCCGATAATCTGGCCCAAGGCATGGAATCGCACGGCTATGTTGAGAATCAAAAAAGATCTACAATAGTGGCAATTCCACTGACTAAAAAAGATTGGTTGATCTTTTTTACATTATTAATTTTGGTAAATATCTCATTATTTTGTTTTAAGTAGGTGAAGAAATGGAAATTATCGAAGGAAAAATGCCCTTCATGGGCTATGAAACTTACTACCGCATTGTTGGTAAACGAAGCGAGAAGCCGCCACTAATTCTGCTTCATGGTGGCCCTGGTTCAACGCATAATTATTTTGAAGTTTTGGATAAACTCGCAGAAATCGACGATCGTCGCATCATCATGTATGACCAATTAGGCTGTGGCAACAGCAGCATCCCTGACGATCATCCAGAACTTTATAACAAAGAAACTTGGGTTAAAGAATTAAAAGCTCTACGTGAACACTTGGCCTTGCGCAAGATCCACTTATTGGGCCAAAGCTGGGGCGGGATGCTCGCCATCATCTACATGTGTGATTACCACCCAGAAGGCATTCAAAGTGTGATCTTATCAAGTACCCTTTCATCAGCTTCATTATGGTCAAAAGAACTCCACCGTATGATCAAGTACTTGCCAATTGAAGAACAGGCTGCAATTCACCGCGCCGAATTAACGGATACATTTACCGAACCTGACTACTTGAAAGCCAACGAACACTTTATGAACCAACATGCTATCGACATGACGAAAAAGTGGCCAGAGTGCGTGATGCGTGAGAAAAAAGGTGGTACGGTTGCTTATGAGACTGCTTGGGGTCCTAACGAGTATACCCCTGAAGGTAACTTGCACGACTATGAATACACCGATCAATTGGGCAAAATAAAAGTTCCAACTCTGATTACGAGTGGAACCGACGATTTGTGTACTCCATATGTTGCTAAGATGATGCAGGACAACATCCCTGGCAGTAAATGGAAGTTATTTGAAAATTGTGGTCATATGTCATTTGTCCAAAAGACCGACGAATATATTGCTATGCTTAAAAAATGGCTTGATGCCAATGATTAACAAAAACGCCTCTGATTTTCTCAGAGACGTTTTTTAATAAGGAAAATCTTTAAGACGAGCTTTTTCAGTGATCTTTCTAATTACCTTACCAGGTACACCTACTACTAAAGAATTATCTGGAACATCCTTAGTCACTACTGCCCCTGCTCCGATCACGCAGCCATTGCCAATCGTTACCCCTGGACACACAGTAACATTACTTGCTAGCCAGCAATTATCGCCAATGGTTATTGGGGCACCATATTCAATATCATCAACTTCACCATCAGCTTGTTTTCTAGGGTTACGTTGTTCATACATTAAAGGATGAAGCGGCGTGATTAAAGAGACATTAGGACCACACATTACATTTTTACCAATTGTAATTGGACAAGTATCAAGAACCGTTAAATTAAAGTTGGCATAAAAATTATCTCCTAAATGAGTAAAGCAGCCATAATCAAACTGAATTGGACCTTGGAGAAAAACGCCTTTGCCATGATCAGGCAATAGCTAGTCTATAACTTTATTTCTTTCTTCCGCATTATCTTCTGGAATTTGATTATATTTTTGACTTAATAAATGAGCTTTTCTTCTCATTTCAGATAAATTACCTTTTCCAGGGCGATACGGTTTACCAGCCAGCATTCTTTTAGTATTTTCTTCCATAAAACCTCTTCCTTTACTTAAGCAATTAACTTAATCTTATCATGAAAGCGGTTTAAGTGCCTCTGATTTCTCAGAGACGCTTTTTTCTACTTATGATATGGACTACCCGAGTTAATCATGAACGCACGATAAATCTGCTCAATCAATACCACCCGCATCAACTGGTGTGGCATGGTCAACTTACCAAAACTGATCAGATCATCCCCGCGCTTATTCACTGCATCGCTTGTTCCCAAGCTACCACCAATGACAAAGGTAATATCCGAATGGCCATACGTTGCCAAATCCTGAATTTCTTTAGCAAATTCCTCACTGCTACGCTGCTTTCCCTTAATCGCAGTAACGTACACGTACTCCTTATCCTTGATCTTGCTTAAAATTCGCTGGCCTTCAATTTCCTTAACCTTTTCGTCTTCAGCCGCACTGAATTTTTCCGGTGCTTTTTCGTCAGGCACCTGCACAATCGATACTTTTGCAAAACGACTTAGTCGCTTTTTATATTCCGCAATCGCATCTTTAAAATATTTCTCTTTTAATTTTCCAACACAAACAATCTTAATATTCATACCCACTAGTTTACTACAAAACTACTCAATAGTTTTCCACATTTATCATGAAACACAATCCATATTTTGTGGTATGATTTTAACTATACTCTATAACTTGTGGCTAAATAAATTCCAAAACTTTTTTGAAAAATACTTTCCCACATTTTTATTTTGAAAGCATTTTTTCACAAACTTTATTTGTTCTTTCCCGATATAACAGCATGAACATTTGTTTTAACAAATTATTTTTACTAACTTTATGAACATTTTTCTATTTTTTCCACAGGTGAATAAAACTATAATTCCTTAGTTATGCACAATCCACAAAGTTATCCACACTTATCAACAGGTGTATATCTATTTGACAAATTTTAAAGCCGAACTTTTCGGTGTTACACATTTAAATAGTTAGCAAAAAGGCTATATCCGCGTTCAAAGCGCATGATATAGCCTTTTATTCTTGTAAACTTTTTACTTTACTTATTAATTGCCTTCAAGTTTAACCTTTAAGCTGACATTTTTACCATTTCTGTTCACGGTTACATTTACGGTATCACCGACTTTGTGACTGTACAGAATGCTGTGTAACGATGCCACATCGTCGACCTTCTTGCCGTCAACTGCAGTAATCACATCGCCGCTCTTCATGCCAGCACGGGCAGCTGAACCGCTCTTGTTAACAGAAGCAACGTAAATACCATTCTTAAGGTTGGACTTAATCTTCAAACGACTTCTGTATGCCTCAGGAATACCGTTAAGTGCAACTACTCTTACACCAAGTTGTGGACGAGTAATTTTACCCTTCTTAACCAACTCATTTACGATAGTAACAACTTCATTTGATGGAATCGCAAATCCCATACCTTCGACAGAAGTACCATCGCTTGATTGAGCAAGCTTCATAGAGTTGATCCCGATAACTTGACCAGCTGAGTTAACCAAAGCACCACCTGAGTTACCAGGGTTAATAGCTGCATCAGTTTGGATAACTGTTTGTTGGTTGCCGGATGAAGTTTCAATTGTTCTAGCAGGAGCTGAGACAATACCTTGCGTTACCGTAGAAGCATATTCACTACCAAGTGGGGAACCTACGGCAATTACAGTTTGACCAGCTTGCAAGCTCTTAGAATCACCAAATTCAGCTGTTTGAGTTACATACTTAGCATCGATTGATAAAACAGCCAAGTCGGTTGTGCTATCTTTACCAACAACCTTAGCACTTACAGTTTTACCATTAGCAAGTTGAACTTGAACGGCATCACTACCTGAAATAACGTGGTTGTTAGTTACGATGTAGCCTTTACCGTTTGATTTCATGTAGACAACACCTGAACCTTCACTGTAGGTTTCAAGCTTGCCGTTCTTTTTGGATGAACCGCCCTCATCATCGCCAAACAAGCTGTTATAGAGCGAATCCGTGCTGCTTGATGATGATTGGCGCTTTAAATTAATTACGGACACTACAGCGCCTTTAACGTCGTTATAAGCAGTAGTCATGGTGCCACTTGTCTTGGCACTCTTTTGTGAGACTTTGCTGCTGCTCGATGAGACGCTGGTTTGAGCTGCACTATTATTAACTGATGCACTGTTCATTTGATCAGCTGCGTAATATGAAACTCCACCACCGATAAGTCCACCAACTACACCAACAATAGCTGCAGTGGCAATAATTTTACCATTGCCGCTTCTTCTTTTTGGCATTTGACTATTATTGTTTTGATTCTCTGTCATACTTGTCTCCCCCTCAATTTTACTTTTTAATATCATACCGATTAAATTTGAACTTTGTATGAAAAAAAGGTGCTAAATTTGCTAAATTTGAATCAATTTCGTTGGCTTAGCAGGCTCTGTATCAATTATCTTAGCATCATCGCTTAAATCTGCATCCCCTTCAATCAACATTTCCTTCGCCGTCTCATGAGCGAGGTACTCCGTATTATTATGCTGGCTGCGGTGTGCTAAAAAGATGTGCTTGGTCTTCGACGTCACCACGTCCACCAAGGCTTGAGCAGCTTGATCATTAGATAAGTGCCCTACATCTGACAAGATTCTCTGCTTCAATGGCCAAGAATACGGTCCATCCCGCAACATCATCATATCATAATTAAATTCCATCATGTATGCATCTGCGTCTTCGATCGTGCCTTCAACTTCTTCAGAGACATAACCGGTGTCGGTTAAAAATGCGACACGTTTGCCACCACTAGTGAAAACGTAGTATTGGGGTTCAGCTGCATCGTGGCTAGTCGCAAACGCCGTAACATCTAAATCGCCAAAAGTTTTTGTCTGTCCCGGCTCAATCGTGTTCATCTGCTCAGCCGGCAATTTGCCAATTTTTTGCGTATCAAGCAAGTACTGCCACGTGCCGCTGTTGGCAAAAGCATCAATTCTAGGATAGCGTCGCATTAACACACCAAGGCCGCCACTATGGTCCGTATGATCGTGGCTTAAAAAGGCCATGTCGATGTCATTGATGTCTACTCCGACATCTGCTAGCAAATCTTTAGTCTTTTTACCAGACAGGCCAGCATCCATAAGGATTTTATGCTGGCCTGTCACTATTAAACTGGTATTTCCGGTTGAACCACTTGCCAAAACGGAAGCTTTCATTATTTACTTCTACCTTTCTACGTTATAGGTACTCGATTGCAGCATTTGTGCTGTATAAGCATTCACACGCTTTAAAGTAATATTCTTAGTCGTCTTGTTTTCTACCCAAACTAACCAAGTTGGTAATAGAATCGTGCTGCCGCGAACTTCAGTTAACTTAGAATAGCCTAACTTAATGCGGGCAACGCGAGAATTGTTGGTCAATTCACGGTCGGTGTACATGGCACGAATTGCACGCCAAGCACTGATGGTTGACTGCAATTCACGCACAGGACTAGCTGGCCCCATGTAAGTTTCGGTGTAGTTAGTAATCTGATTGTCCTTGACACTGATTGTCAATTGAGCCACATTGGCATAAATTTCACCATAGTCAGAAGTTTGAACAAACATGTAGTTGTCGGCACTCGACATATCCGGTTCATACTTGAACTGCTTGCCATAAGGCACGTTTTTCGGATCATTTTTAAACTCATTAACCTGCTTCAACGCGGTCTTTTCATTCTTAGACAAAATTGTAGCTACCTTTGGTGTAGCGTAAAGCGTATTGTCAGTCTTTGAGTAGCGTGCAGTAACATTAGTTAAATCACTTACCTTAGAAGACAAGTAATCTCTATTCTTAGTGGCTAAATAGTAGCCTGAATCCGGCGTATTCGAAATTGATTCGGGCAGATCGATATTGTCCGACTTCATCTCTGAGCGAATGCTGGCCACACTTTGCATTGTGGTATCCGCATTGCTCAAGTTAACAGGTGAATGCAGAATTTCGATTCCTAAATAAATATCAATTAGTAAGAAGACAATGAAAAACAGCCATTCAATTCGTTTATAGTCCATTGAATTACTTCGCCTCCCCGCTAGTTACGGATTCGCTAAATTTACGGTAAGTGGTCAAATCTTGCTTTTCCCACTCGCTAACGCTCTTCCATTCATCATAGGCCTTCACATAATAAGTTGGCACTAGGTTAATCAAACCATGACGACCAGAATCTTTTTCAGTCGTAAAGCCAATCACGATTCTTTGAATATCGTCTTGCTTCAAGCCGTGTGATGCCAATTCATCAACTACGTCTTGCGTCGGCTTAATCGTTTTGGTCTGTCCATCAAATGGAATTGGAATCTGAAAGTTGATGCTGTTAAAAGCTACATTGATTGAATCCGTTGAGAAAGTAGTTTTAACTTGTAAATCATGCTTATTCAAGAAGACTGGAATTCCTTCGATGTAGTTCAAATAGCTGACGTTTGAACCATCTGCGTCAAAGAAACGCAAATCTTGTTCGGTCAAACCAAGTTGGTGCACATAGTAGACACTATCGAGCAAACGACTCGTTGCGGAAGGAATCTTATTCTTTTCGTAATGAGTGTAAAGATAGTTATGCTCGCCGGACTTAGGAGCCGGCACCTTCAATCTGGTGTAGTAGCTAAGTGAATAAATTGTTTGACCGTTTTTATTCGTCTTACTGGTAACACCAGAAGTACCTAACAAACGTGAGACAAAGTAAGAATATGATTGATGGTTAGTCAAATAGCTATAAACCTTACCATCGATTTCTCGACTATAAAATGGTGAGTAGCCTTCTCTTAAACGTACCAGACGTACTGGTGACTTGCTTTTAGCATTTTGCGCATATTTACGCAAACGATCAAAGTTAGCGCCCTTGATTTTAACCTGGTAAATTTCGTTGTTTTGGTCATTTCCCAGATAAATCCAGTGATTGGATTTGGAAACGAAGAAACGGTTGAATTCACGATCATCATTAGCAGATTTGTTCAATTGGTTAAATAAAGAAAAGGTAATCTCATCTGGATAAACCAATTGCACGTATTCTGGGCTATTCAAGTACTCTTGATATCTGGCTTGTGAATGAACGATTTTCTTGATCTTGTTAACAGCCTTAGCCTTCTTGATTTCTTTAGTAAATTCCAAAGTTAAGTTGTTCTTGGAATCATAAAGCTGACACAAGTTGCCGTTAGGAAAACCATAGGAAGTCGTTGGAATATACAGATCATAAAGAGATTTTACGCTGCGGTTGCGTACCTGCTCCTTAGTCGTATTTTCTTGATTCTGTTGACCGATGTTACTGAAGCGTTGGTCACTGGTCATAATGAAGATCCACAACACAATGGACAAAACTATGACGATAAATGTGCCTAAGCCCAATAAAAAGTCGCCTAGCTTGAATCTAAACTTCATCCCAGTCGTCCTCCTCTGTCATTGGTTCATAAGGTAAGGAAATGTAGAAGGTAGAACCTTTGCCTTCGCTACTGTCAGCCCAGATGCGACCATGGTGGGCTTCAACGATTTCTTTAGCAATCGCCAAACCCAAACCGGTACCACCTTGAGCACGTGAACGAGCCTTATCGACTCTGTAGAAACGATCGAAGATCTTGCCCAAGTCTTTACGTGGAATACCCAAACCTTGGTCGGAAATACTCAAGATGACGTGGTTTTTGTTTTGCGTCAAACGAACTGTAATTACACCACCATCTGGTGAATATTTAATTGCATTGTTCATGATATTGTCGATTACCTGCATCATCTTGTCGGTATCGATTTCTACCCAAAGAGCTTGATTGCCTAATTCACGCTTGATCGTGTATTTCTTCTTTTTATCCTTGTTTTTGTCAGTCTTAACGATCATGTCGAATCTATTCAAGATGTGGTTAACAAAATCGTTCAGGTTAACAAATTCAAGGTCCATCTTTGAAACGCCACGGTCCATTCTGGAAAGACTGAGCAAGTCGTTGATCATACGAATCATTCGACTAGTTTCTTGTTGCGTTACTTCCAAGAATTTTGGCGCGATGTTTGGATCCTTCCAAGCCCCTTCGTTTAAGGCTTCAATGTAGGCTTGCAAACTAGTAAGTGGCGTTCTAAGTTCGTGCGAAACGTTAGAAACGAATTGCTTTTGTGAATCTTCGTTCTTTTGTTGTTCCGTTACATCGTGCAAAACGCATACACTACCGGAAACAAAGCCCGTTACTCGCTTAATCAAAGAGAAGCTAGCATGCAGGATCATTTCGTCACGCGTATTTGGATCGATTGTAACGACAATTTCTTTTTGACTAGAAATTAAATCTTGTGAGGAAGTATCCTTCAAGCCAAGGACTTCCGCGATTGGTTTGTTAATGACGTCTTCTTCTTTAACATTTAAGAAGTTCAAAGCCATCTGGTTAACAACGCTGACGTTGCCGTGACGATCGGTAGCCAGCACCCCATCGCTCATGTGCGAAAGCACGCTGTCCAACCTGCGTCGTTCACTATCGGACTCTTCTTGCGAGCGTTCGATTCGAACAGACAAAGTATTAAAGGCACGACCTAATTGACCCAATTCATCGTTTGAATAGATCTTTACCTGGCTAGAATAATCACCATCGGCAATATGCAAGGCCTGCTTCTGCATTTCTTCGATAGGCTGCGTAATTGCCCGGGAAATGACTAACGCCAGGAATGCGCCAAGCAGTGCCGCAATTAAGGATGCGATCAAGAATGTTAATGAAATCTGCCGCAGGTTGTTAAAGACATCCTGCATGCTGGCTTTCACATAGATCGCTCCGACGTTGTTGTTAGATCCATTTCCACTAGTTAGTGGAGAAATCTGGATCATGTAATTGCCGTGGTCATCGATTACCTTGTTAATCTGATGCCCGGTTGAAATTACTCGCTTAACATCGGTGTTGTTGATTCTTTGACCGATCTTGCTTTTATCATTCAAATTAGAAACGGCACGAATCGTATCCTTGTTGTCAACAACGATAATTTCACTGATCGCATCATTATTGTAGTCATTAACGATCTGGTTCAAACGGTCGTTGGCATTTTTACTGTCACTGTCCAGTTGATTAGCTAATTGATTACTTACAACCGTCTGAATTTGAATTGACGATTGAAAGTTCTCAATACTAGTTTGTTCAAGCTGTCTGGTAAAATAAGCTCCAATAACTTCGATTGTTGCCAGCAGCATCAGCATGAACACGATCGCTAATTTCATATTGATGGAATTAAACGTATCATTTAACTTTTTTCTGAGTCTTTTCATTTCTCACTCAACATCTAAAAAAAGAAAGCCACTTACTTCTTCAGTTCTGTGGCTTTCTTTAACTATCCCTCACTTGGCTGTTTTACGTAATAACCTACACCACGGCGAGTAACTAAAACTTGAGGTTGAATTGGATTATTCTCAATCTTTTCTCTTAAACGGTGAACGGTTACGTCAACAGTCCGCACATCACCAAAATAATCATAGCCCCAAACAGTTTGCAATAAGTGTTCACGGGTCATAACTTGTCCCATATGTTGTGCTAAGTAGTAAAGAAGTTCAAATTCACGGTGAGTAAGTTCGATCTTCTTACCATTCTTTTCAACAATATAGGCATCTGGCATGATTACTAGATTGCCGATCTTAATATTCTTATCGGGCTCTTCTTGGTTAGCAGCCTCAGCCTTCTTAACGATATCACGGCGACGTAAGTTAGCCTTAACACGAGCAACTAATTCGCGGTTAGAAAATGGCTTAGTTACGTAATCGTCTGCACCCATTTCAAGTCCTAAAACTTTATCAATTTCAGTATCTTTAGCAGTTACCATGATAATTGGCATATCGTGCGTTTGACGAACTTCACGAGCAACCTCGAGTCCGTCTTTCTTTGGTAACATCAGGTCCAGAATCATTAAATCTGGATCATATTCGTCAACTTTTTGAACAGCTTCTTCGCCATCATAGGCAGTGTCGACGTCAAAGCCCTCCTTAGTTAGGTTAAATTTGATAATATCAGATATAGGCTTTTCATCGTCGACGACGAGAATTTTTTTTGGCATCGGGAATGCCTCCTTTGCTCTTACATTATACTGAATTTTGTAACATTAGCCAAAAAATTTGAGTTTTTTTCAAAAAAGTCTTGCATTTTTTTACGTTTCAGAGCATAATAATATCTGTTGATTGATTCAACACATGGGTGGCTAGCTCAGCTGGCAGAGCAACGGACTCTTAATCCGTGGGTCCAGGGTTCGATCCCCTGGCCACCCATAACTGTAAGAGATATGACCGAAGTCATATCTCTTTTTTTGTTCATTCATTTGATTAGCGCTTGTAAGCTCTTTCTTGATAAAATAGAAGAAAAGAACTTATTCAAGGGGGCTTTACTATGAACGAAGCTGTATTTTTCAATCCGGGGGATGCCATTGCATCTTCACACGACTTCAAGGAAGCACGGCGCAGTGCACAGATTATTAAGGCAGAACGTCCGACTGGCCGTCAGATTGTCATTGCCGAGAATGATAAAAATGGCGTGTATGCTGTCTACTATGCCGATAGTGCAAACAAAGATCAAAGCGGAATCGCCCACCACATTAAGGATCAAATTTAAGAAGAAAGTCACTTTTTGTGACTTTTTTTATTTTTTTCAAAAAAAGGGTTGTCAAAACCTATTTCAACTGGTAATATATTTAACTGTCAGCACGAGAGCTGATGAAACAAATATGGGTGGCTAGCTCAGCTGGCAGAGCAACGGACTCTTAATCCGTGGGTCCAGGGTTCGATCCCCTGGCCACCCATAATATGAAAATGGCACTGCGAGGAGTCGGTGCTTTTTTTGTGCTTAAAATTAGATACACAAAAAGCTACTTCATGAGAAGTAGCTTTTTCTATTTGCTTTGAATTTCATTATCATCGACCTCAGCATCCACGAATCCAGAATCATCGCCATTGTATCTTCCATACTTTTTCAAAGTTTCCATATTATGAAAAGGATTGTCAGTAACAGGTAAATCACGAGAATTTCTAGCTTTTATCATTATTTTTTTCTGCCTCTCTTTTACATATCTGAAGTATACACTGAAATCATTTATAGCAAAAAATCCTGCCCTAATGGACAGGATTTTATTTATATATCTTACTTCTTCGCAGCAGCTTCTGCTTCAGCGGCTGTGTTTGATGGAGTTAGCTTTACGCTTCCGTCAATAAACTTAACATCGCTGGCTTTTACATAAGCATTATGCCCAACATTAATTGTGCTCCAATGAACGGTTGGCGTTGTACTTGCATAAAAGCTTGTACCTACCAAATGATAGAATAATTCAGCCTTATTTTCACTTGGCACCCAAATATATACTAACTTGTCTACTTTCAATTGGCCTTTTTGTTTACTTATTTTTTGACCGTTATGATCTTGGATAGTTCCGTCTGCATTATACACATCAGTATCTTTAGGGAATGTAATGTATGAGAATTTTTCAAAGAAATAGTCATGTAGTGGAATACTCTTAGCAGCTTTCACATCAGAAGCATTAATCCACTGATTAGTACCTTTGATATGATAAAAATGGTCGTCGTTTTCACTTATCTTAGAAAGTTCATTAAATTCCAAACGATCAACTGTAAATTTTGTTCCTACCGGAGTAATATGAGCCGTTCCCTTATAGCCATTACTAGTTTGGGTAATTAAACGAGTTGGAGTGGTTACAGTGACTGTTGTTTCTTCCAAATTAGTAGATGTTGATGATGAACTAGATCCATTCACTGAAGTATTAATTTTAATAACTGGTCCTAAATTTGCTGATTTAATGTATTGTTTGCTGGGACCACCAATTCTGAAGTAGAGCTTGCCATTTTTGAATTTGTAAGAACCACCATAAGTAGTGACTGTTTCACCTTTATAAAGCTTCCATCTGCCGTTATACGAAGTACGACCATTGGAAGATTTATAAATATAGGTATTATGCGTTACTTTACGCGTTACACCATCAATGTTGGTAGCTCTTAAATAGTGATTTAATCCATTTACTTTGTAATACAAATTACCATTTATTTTTACAGGCTTAGTCATTACATCAACGGTCTTGTATGCATAATATTTGGTACCTGTGCTCTTACCATCTCTGTCATATGCCATTGAAGTATGCATGATTGTTTTAGTAATAGTAGTGTCTGCAGCTTGAACTGTGTGAGTCTGTGAGCCAAATGAAAGCACCGGGCTTACAGCCATCAAAGCCGCAACTGAAGCTAAGATAAGTTTGTTTTTCTTCATTTTAATCATCTTTCTATTAATATCTCGCTAATACTTTTATTATCTCCCCCCCAATTTTTAAGTCAATCAACACAGTCTGAATTTTTCCGACAAAAAATCCTGCCCCTACGGACAGGATCTTTGTTAATTATTTAATTTATCTAAATCTACATAGTATGGTAAAAGATTCGATATTTTAGTTGTTGATCCCTTTATATTTGAAGCGCTGATAAATGTATGAGTACCTTTGATTTGATACTTATATTGTGGTCCAGCAGTCTTAGCATTAACAGTTACGGTTGTACCGCTAGGAATACGTTGGCCTAAAATCATATCTCCAGCTCCAACATTAACGGTCTTACCATCAACAATAACTCTATGAGCATTAACGCCATTAACTTTAACGACTCCAGGCAACACCTTCCCTGTTTTTGCATCTGAAGAATCATTCACAACATAAACTGGTACTGTTTGACGACCAGGGGCTGTTACCGTAATCTTTTCGCTATTAGAGCAATTCTGCAAACCATTAATTGTGGCAACGTTTCTAACGTTGATATATCTACCTTTACCCAATGAGTAATAGTAACTATTCTTTATTTTCTTATAAGGCAAATAATATTTTTCAGTACTAGTTGTATAAGCTTGAGAGTCTATGTTACTCTCAAGCACATAATATCTTTTATCTTGGCTAGTTTTTCTTAAACTGCCTGAAAAATAAACTGGATATCTATAAGATAAGCTACCTATCTTTTTACCACTAGCATTGTAAATATAGCTATTATTTAACAAACGGAAAGTATTTCTTCCATTTACTTTGCCAATAGAATCCAATGGAACATATTTGCCTTTACCAACATTGTAGCAGACATATTTTTGCCCCTTAATAAGCCGTGGACTACCGTAATATTTCATAGTAGTGTTGGTCTTAATTCCACTCGATAAGCTTTTCCCGTTTACGTTATAACTTAAAGCTGTACTTTTGATACCAGCATAATAATTAGTATGTATCGTCTTTTGCGCAGCTTGAACTGTGTGAGCTTGTGAGCCAAATGAAAGCACTGAGCCAATAGCCATCAAAGCTGCAACTGAAGCTAAAATAAATTTGTTTTTCTTCATTTTAATCATCCTTCTATTAATATCTCACTTATACATCTATAATCTCCCCCCCAATTTTTAAGTCAATCAAGGCAGTCTGAATTTTCTCAGCAAAAAATCCTGTCGATAATGACAGGATTTTCCTACTTTTTCTTAATTTTTATTCTCTGCAGCCGCTTTAGCTTCTGCCTGAGTGTTACTTGGCTTAAGTTTCAAACCATCAAAGTATTTCATATCACTGGCCTTAACATAAGCATCAGAAACTTTAAGCTTATCGCTTGTTGACGAAGTTGTATAAAAGCTTTTAGCAATCAGATGGTAGAACAACTCAGCCTTATTTTCACTCGGAAGCCAAATGTATAATAGGTTATCAGCTCTGAACCAATTTGCTTGCTTTCTCACTTTTACTCCATCAGCGTTCAGCTTTTCACCTTGACGATTATATACATCTGCGTTGTTCTTAAATCTTACCAAAGAATAATTGGTACGGGCATTTTCAAATTCTGGATCAAACAAAGGAATCTTTTTATTAACTTTAACAGCAGAGCCCATTATCCATTGATTGCTGCCTTTAATATGATAAAATCCATCGTCGTTAATCATTCCTGCTGGGAAGTTATCACTAAATGAAGTTACCTCATGGCGATCAACTGTCAATTTTGTTCCTGGCTTTAAATTCTTACGGACAGTATTGCCTTTATTATTAAAAGTTCTAGCAAGCCAATCAGCGTGTGGCTTTATTACAGCAGTAGCAGTCTTGACAACAGGTCTAGCTTTGAAGTTAGCTACTTTGACGTACTTATTTGATGTTGGACTAATTTTATAAAATTTTTGACCATTTTTAAGTGTCTGTCCATCACCATATGTAGTTACTGATTGCCCCTTGTATAATTTCTTTTTATTTTTATATGAAGTTCTCTTATTGGTTGAATTATAGATATATGCGTTTCTTGTGACTTTTCTAGTTGCAACAACAGAATATGCTGCTTTTACTTGTTGAGTAGAAAATACTCCAATAGCCATCAAAGCTGCAACTGAAGCTAAAAAGTATTTCTTATGATTCATTTCATTTTCTCCTTTATTAACTCTTAACGTTATTATACTCGGATAGAAAAAAAGCGCTTGAAAATTTTTCAAGCACTTTAAAATATTAATCCCATTCAATTTCATAAATTCTATTTAAAATTGTGAGATTCTTATTATTAACAAGCTTATGATACGCAACTGTTAAATAACCATGATTTTCACCAATAATCTGAATTGATTCTACCTCTGAGTGCATTCCTTTTCCGCTAATATTAACAGCAGATAATCCGACTTCTTCCCATTGTGAGGTCTCTTCATGCGCATAATAAGGAATCTTTTTAATCATTTTTGGATAATACTTATGATCTTCCATATTCGGTTTATGTTGACTAGTAATATAAATATTCCCTGCGTTATCTAAATCATAACCCTGTACAGAATTATTCATTAAATCATCAAAATTAGAAATAGTAAAACTATCTTCACATGGATATTTTTGCTTATCGCGTAAATCCACATAATCAATACTTGTATCATCTAAAGCTTGATTAATCATTTTTGCATTATAGATAACAAAATGTCCAGTTCCATCATTTTCCATTGTAGCAATTAACATTTTTGTATAGTCTGGAGATAGTGCTGCTTCTGCCCTCTTAAAGTTTTCAGGACTTTGACAGTAATCTTTAGGTTCTCCAGCTTGATCTAAGTATGCAATTCGTGGAAAAGCAGTATTACTATCGTACGTTTTACTTGCCTTTAAAGATCTAATATCTACACGAGCAATTTGCTTAGCCCAATGTTCCTTAGTAGGTTTCACGCCCACAAACCATTTACCCGATTCGCCTGAAAACTCCCAGGTTTGTGTATGCCCTGCAGCTTGTCCCACTAACTTTAAAACCAAATTAGTTAAATTGCCACGAGTCCCTCTAAATACATATGTATCTAACTGATCACGCCATAATTGCAAACCATAATCATAAGTTTCACCAACATTACCTTTTTGTATAACTGACTTATGTCCTGTACTTACATCAAATTGATTCAAAATTCTAGCATCAACCATAATAAAACCTCCGAAAAAATCTACTTATCCTGAGTCTCATGCAAGTCATTCATTTGCTTTGCAACTTCCGCAAAAATGTCCTGCACTTCTTGTTCACTCAACTTAAAGCCCTTAGCTTGCAAGCCATCAACTACTGCATTGCCAACTCGATTGATCTTCTTTTCATCAGATAAATTCTCTTGGTCATACATGTTGATGTAGCTTTTCATTAGATTGCTTGTAACAATACGCAATCTTTCTAGCCTTTTGTTCTTAAAGTGAACATGACTCAAGATACCAACACTTACAACACTAATAACCCAAAACGCTAGAGCTATTAGTTCAACATAATCATGAATATCCATGATTTCTTCTTCACCTCTCTTTTTACTTATTGCACAGTCATTGGCACCACCTCTTTGAATAAAATTTATCAACTAGATACTAATATTTATTGACTTGTATTAGTATTTATACTAATATGATGGTATAAGAAATAACCTTAAGCACATGATTCCTTTCTTACTTACACACGTGTTTCTAGGCTCTTTTCTTATTTCTTTCATATCTCGTTGACAGTTCTTATACTACGTCTATAAACTAATATTGTCAACACATTTTTAGTAAAAATACTTATTTAATATTTTGAAATACGTGGAGAATGCTTGCTATGATTGAATTAGAGCGTACTAAAGAATTAGCGAAAAAACATAAAATGAACTTACGTGAAGTGAATGATAAGGCTGGGTTAGGTACTAATTCTATCTATAATTGGAAGAATAAAAGACCTGGTGGTGATGCCTTAGAGGCTGTCGCTGAAGTATTAAATACTTCAATCGATTACCTAAAGGGTAAAACCGATGATCCTACCCCTATACCTGCAAAAGGACAACCAACTTCTATTCCACTAGACGAAGAAAAGCCTTATTCATATCATGGTTACAACGTTCCTGAGAGATATCTCAATATGATTCGAGGACTAATGGAAGATGATATTAAGGAAGGTCGTGCAGACAAGAAATGAGAAACTTAGGCAAAGAAGAGTTAATTGAGTACTTACTCAATTATGCTTTTAAGCACGGTCTTTCATACATCTTGGTTAAAGGAGAGCCATACGACCCAGCACTTTCATTTAAGAATGCTCATAAAATGGTAATCAATACTAATTGGCATAACCCTAATGAATTGCCTTTTATCATTGGCCACGAAATTGGTCACTTAATGTTAGGCGATTCAGGTATCGCCTATTGGCCTAGTTTTTCAGGGCAAAACTCAGAAGAAGAGGAAGCAGATTTATTTTCTCTTAAGATTATTTACGACTATTCCTGCAAAAATGGTGACTACATTCAAGAACCAGGAACCTTTATGCAGAACTATGGCATCCCCGAAAGAATGACCGCTGCAACCAAGCAACTTTTTAAAGACAATGACGATCTAATGTAACAAAAAACTGATGCTCCTAGCTTCATAGCTTAGATGCATCAGTTTTTTAGTTTTAAAATCTATTTTTAATTTTACTTTTTCGCAGCAGCCTCTGCTTCAGCAGCAGTGTTTGATGGTGTTAATTTCAAACCATTTGGATCAACTTTAACTTCACTTGCTTTTATGTATGCATTTTTAATTGGAACACGATCGGAAACATAGTCGCCATTGTTTGTTAAGCGATAAACGCTTCTATATTCACCATTCAAATGTAAACGATAGAATAGTTCAGCCTTATTTTCCTTGGCTACCCAAATGTATGATAAGCTATCAACTCTCCATGCCGAATCGTTCTTCTTAATTCTAATATTTTGAGAAGTACCATCTGCATTGTAGACTTCAACTGGTTGATCCATAGTAATTAATGATTTGTCTGTTTTGTTATAGCTCTGAACTGATAATTGCTTAGCAGCTTGAACATCATTATTATAAATCCAGTAATCCGTTCCCTTAATATGATAAATTGCTAGCTCATTATCGTCATCACCGTCTTGCCCAGTACCAGCACGTGTCCCTTGTTCTAAACGGTCTACCACAAATTTATCACCTTTTTTAACACGTTTATTAGTACGTTGGACTTGGATTTTACCTGGAACTTCTGTAAAAAGATAAGTGTATGGAGTAGTTACTGTTACAGTGGTTTCATATTTACCAACTGATTGGGTATTATTAGTTGGGGTGTTTGACGAATTATTAGAACTTGTTGAAGTATTAGTTCCGATAACTGGACCTAAGTTAGCAGTTCTAACATATTGCTTTCTTGGTCCGCCTACCTTGAAGTAGTGCTTACCATTTTTAAAGGTGTAATAGCCACCATAAGTAGTTACTATTTCGCCTTTGTATAACTTCCATTTCTTACTGCTTGCAGTCATACCGTAAGGCGTTTTTTGAGTAGAAGTACGATAAATATAAGCATTGTGGGTTACTCTACGTCTTACACCATCAATATTAGTTACTCTAACATATTGGTTTTTACCTGAAATCTTGTAATATTGGTTACCGTTAATAGTTACAGGGGTTGGATCAACACTGATTGATCCGTAAGTGTAATACTTTTGACCTGTTGAATTGCCATCTTTATCATAAGCAATTGAATTATACATAACTGTCTTTCTGACAGAATTATCTGCAGCTTGAACCGTGTGAACTTGTGAGCCGAATGAAAGCACTGGGCTTACAGCCATTAATGCTGCAACTGAAGCCAAGATAAGTTTATTCTTCTTCATTTTAATCATCTTTCTGTTAATATCTCGCTGATACTTCTATTATCTCCCCCAATTTTTAAGTCAATCAATATAGACATTAATGAAAATGAACTATAATTGTATTAACAGTTAAGATATTAATGAGGTATTAATATATGAAAAAGAATAAAACAATATTTACTGTTCTGATCGCTGTCTTTTTAGGCATCGTTTCACTGGGCATGAATTCCAGCCCAGTTAAGGCAGCCAATAATGTGAAGCTGTATTTAAACAGTAACTCCTATGTATACAACAACAAAGGCCAACGTTTACGTGGTAAAAACAATTATCTTAAGAAGAATAAGGCTGTTACTGCTCCAGGAAAATTGCTAAAAACAAATTCTGTGAAGAGATATTACGTGCAAGTACGACAAGATTTACAATCAAGTCCTGATTTTAAAGTTGATTTATATTATCTTCCATATAAAGTTATTAAATCTCAACCATACTACAAGTTGAACAATAATAAATATATCAAATGTTGTAATATCAAAAGAATAAACCAAAAAACTGTTTTTACTAATCAAGCAACTGTAATAGTTGGAAAGCCATTACCACCAGATAAAAATGTATATGCTATGAACCCATCTGGTAAATTTACCAAGAAGATCTTAAAAAGAGGACAAAAATTAGTAGTCGATGAAGCCAATATTTTAAATGGCTCACTTTATTCTTCTTATCATATTAAAAACACGCAATACTGGATTTACTCTGGAAATGTAGTTAAAAAGCCAAAAATGCCATTTTCAGCTCATCCAACAAAATCATTTATCAACATGCAAAGAACGCAATATTAATAAAAGACCAATATGTTTAAGCATTGAACATATTGGTCTTTTTTTATTAACTACCAATTAATCTTAAAAATTTTATTCTTTCGAGTTGTATAATCTGAACTATCATGGTAGGCAACAGTCAGATAAAGATCATTTTCACTATTAACTTGAATACCTTCAAATTCTGTAGCATATCCCGATTCATTTAATTTAAAACTATTATCTAAACGAATTATATCCCATTCAGAAGCTTCAGTAGCTTCCCATGGAATTTTGACTATTTTTCTAGGTTTAGAATAAATATCTGTTTGATCTGGATGTGCCTCACTTGAAATATAAATATTCAGGTTATCATCAATATCATATCCTTGTAATGATGTAATTTCTTTTACTAGACCTTTAATTTTAAATGCTTTCAAGCACTGATCAGCTAATGTGTCTGTCTTCAAATTTACATCACCTGTACCAACTCTATCTAAAGCATTGTTAACATCTTCCAAATTATAAAGTGAAAAATATCCTGTGCCACTTTTATCTACAGTAACAATTAAAAAATAACTATAATTTGGAGATGGAGATACGGCTGCTTCAGATCTAACCAAGTCATTACCACTATACGCTAATCCAAATTTCCTACCAGCTTGATTTAAATTGGAAATACGAGGTAATTGCGTGTTGAATTTATATTCAGCTTTACTGAACTTTACTCTAGCAATTTGAGTATCCCAATAAATTGAAGGATGATCAGGATCTTTTTTAGGCTTAGTACCGATAAACCATTCACTTGCTCCACTATAAGAATCTGTCCGATTAGCATATTCCCAAGTTTGAGTATGACCACCAGCTGCTTGCAAAGTTTTATTAGCAGGAACAGAATGAATCCCATCTAAATACAATCGCTCAACATTACTATTCTTGCCTTTTCCTTTCACAAAATCTCTCCCATGACGAGCACGATATACTACCGCATCTGTACCCTGTTTTAGTAATTGAAGAGCATAATTGTAGGTCTTTCCAACATTACCCTTTTGAACTACAACCTCATGCAAGCCATTCAACTCATACATTTTCTCTATATTCGCATTTGTAATATCAACCATAATAAAACCTCCAAAAAATCTACTTATCCTGAGTCTCATGCAAGTCATTCATTTGCTTTGCAACTTCCGCAAAAATGTCCTGCACTTCTTGTTCACTCAACTTAAAGCCCTTAGCTTGCAAGCCATCAACTACTGCATTGCCAACTCGATTGATCTTCTTTTCATCAGATAAATTCTCTTGGTCATACATGTTGATGTAGCTTTTCATTAGATTGCTTGTAACGATACGCAATCTTTCCAGTCGTTTATTCTTAAAGTGAACATGACTCAAGATACCGACACTTACAACACTAATAACCCAAAACGCTAGAGCTATTAATTCAACGTAATCATGTATATCCATGATTCTTTCCTCACCTCTTTTTTCTTTATTACACAGCCATTGGCACCACCTCTTTATAGAAAATTTATCAACTTAATACTAATATCCGTTGACTAATATTAGTATTTATACTAATATAATGGTATAAGAAATAACCTTAAGCACATGATTCCTTTCTTACTTACACACGTGTTTCTAGGCTCTTTTCTTATTTCTTTCATATCTCGTTGACAGTTCTTATACTACGTCTATAAACTAATATTGTCAACACATTTTTAGTAAAAATACTTATTTAATATTTTGAAATACGTGGAGAATGCTTGCTATGATTGAATTAGAGCGTACTAAAGAATTAGCGAAAAAACATAAAATGAACTTACGTGAAGTGAATGATAAGGCTGGGTTAGGTACTAATTCTATCTATAATTGGAAGAATAAAAGACCTGGTGGTGATGCCTTAGAGGCTGTCGCTGAAGTATTAAATACTTCAATCGATTACCTAAAGGGTAAAACCGATGATCCTACCCCTATACCTGCAAAAGGACAACCAACTTCTATTCCACTAGACGAAGAAAAGCCTTATTCATATCACGGCTATAATGTTCCAGAAAGATATCTCAACATGGTTCGAGGACTAATGGAAGATGACATCAAGGAAGGTCGCGCAGACAAGAAATGAGAAATCTAGGCAAAGAAGAATTAATTGAATATTTGCTCAACTATGCTTTTAAGCATGGCCTTTCATACATCTTAGTTAGAGGCGAGCCATATGATCCTGCACTTTCGTTTAAACATAAGCACAAGATGATAATCAACACTAACTGGCACAATTCTAATGAATTGCCTTTTATTATTGGACACGAGATTGGACACTTAATGTTAGGTGATTCAGGTATTGCTTATTGGCCTAGCTTTTCAGGGCAAAACTCAGAAGAAGAGGAAGCAGATTTATTTTCCCTTAAAATTATTTACGACTATTCCTGCAAAAATGGTGACTACATTCAAGAACCAGGGACCTTCATGCAAAGCTACGGCATCCCCGAAAGAATGGCCACCGCAACCAAGCAACTTTTCAAAGACAATGACGACCTAATGTAGCAAAAAACTGATGCTCCTAGCTTTATAGCTTAGATGCATCAGTTTTTCTATGTTCTTTTAACGTATTTTTTTCACTTTAAAAACCAAACAAAAGCAAGTTGTCGCCTTCAACGCAAATATTGTTATCTTTCTTAAGTTGCTTCAAAGAATTTACAACAAACTTCTTCTGACTGCCCTTAAGCTTATTAGCAGCCTTCATTGCTGCATTAAAGTCACGTTTATTTTGTTTATTCTTTAGACTAATAATATTCTTATCAGCACTTCTATTAGCAATTCTCTTCAATGGATTTACTACTCCGCGCATTCCCTTGCTATTGAAGTAATAATATTGAAGCATTGCTTGCGTAGTCCAGCAGCTGTACTTCTTATCCTTAGAAGCCACTAAGTACAATGGAGCACCACTAATTTTGCCGTGGAATCTGACTATCTTTTCAACTCTAAATTTAACGTTTTGAACCTTAGCTGGACTAATTGTCTTGCCCTTGAAGGTTTCATAATGCGTTAAAGCATATTTGTAGTTGTTTTTTCCTACATAAATAGGATCTGCATCTTTGGAATTCTTAATTCTTAAAACATAGCCTTGTTTAGTTAACTTAGGGTCATTTTCAATTACGGCCTTAGGATTAACATTTGTGGTTTTAGGTGCACTGCTAGCAGTACTTGCAGCTTGAACAGTAGCAGGTGCAACGCTTAAGAGAAGTCCCGCAATAACAGCGGAAGAAAACAACAATTTTTTGTTAAGTTTCATACTCAATTACCCCTTTACTCATGAATTCAGGAATATTATTACACAAAAATTTTTACCTGATGCATCGATTTTTCGCTTAATATTTTTCATGATAAGATTAATTCATAACTATCTTGAAGGAACACGAATGAAACGAATTTATTATTATCACAAAACTACCGACGATGTGGTCGACAGCCACGATCAAAATTTCAGCTTACCAGACGACTATGTGATTTTGCCCAATTCTCGCGGTGCAAAAATTTGGTCAGCAATCGCCCGCCCTCTTGCCGCCGGCTTCGGCTGGATCGTTTTTCGCTTTTTCGACAACGTGAAGGTAATCGGCAAAGAAAAACTCAAGCAAGTCGACGGTGGCTACTTCATCTACGGCAACCATACCAGACCAATGGGCGATGTTTTTACATCCCTTACGATTTTTCCAATTAAGAACTTCTACGCTATCGCAGGTCAAGCCAACTGGGGCATCCCCTTCATCGGCAAATACCTGGTACGCTACGGTGGCCTTCCCGTTGGTAAAGACTTAAAACAGTCGGTCAAGCTGATCAAGGCTATCAAAACCGTGATCAAAGATAAAAAAGGTGAAGTTCTAATCTACCCAGAAGCCCACGTTTGGCCCTACTACACTAAAATTCGTCCCTTTGACGCAACCAGCATGCACTTTCCTGTTCAACTGAACGCGCCAAGTTTCGTTATGACCAAAACCTACCATAAAAGACGCTTTGGGAAGCGCCCTCGCGCAGTTGTTTATATCGACGGACCATTTTACCCGGATCAAACTTTAAGCCGTAAGGAAGCCCAAAATAAGCTCCACGATGAAATTCAAAAGACATTAATTGACCGAGCTAAGCTCAGCGATTATGAATATTGCCAATATATCAAAAAATAAGGTTAAGAAACGTTTTTGCTTCTTAACCTTATTAGCTTGTCTTTAAGAGTTTTAGTTACCTAATTAACATCATTACTAAAGGTGTGACATCATTTAGATTGTCTTTTCGAATAGAATTACTCAAAAGTACAATCGCATTTTCATCATTCATCCATTCTTGATGCTTAAAAAAGTCATGCATAGCTTGTTTAACTGCTGCAGTATCTGTTTTATCATCTTTTGAATTTAGTGCAGCTATGATCAAGTTTGCCCTATCTCTTAATTCTGTTGACATATGTTTAGTATTCAAAATTTTCAGCTTTAACTCTTTGGCTTTTTTTACATCATTATCATAAAAAGCTTGATTTAATTCTTGAGATATTTGGGAGTAATCTATGTTATCATTTGATGGAAAATACTTTTTAAAAAATTGAGTAATTGATATTCCACGTAACTGTAAAATTAAAATCAAATCATCAATAAAAATTCTATTTTGTCCATTTTCCATTTTAGAATAATGGGTAACAGATATTTCGCTTTCCTTAATCATTTGACCTTGTGTTAATCCTAATGATTTCCGTTCTTTTCTCGAAGCTTCTGAAATTTTCATTGACTTCATCCCTTCACTCAGAAAAATGCATTCTACACGGTATCATATAGAATATACAGATTAGTAAATTCGAATACTACTAAACAGGAGCAATTATGAATATACTTTTTTGCGGGGACGAAAACGCAGAAGACGGCGTTTTAATCTCCACACTATCTTTATTAAAGAACTCTGGTGCAAAGGAACTGCACCTCTACATTTTAACCATGGAAGCTCACAGCGATAAACGCAAGTATCATCCCTTCTCTAAGCATGCCGCAGATTTTATTCGTTCTTTATTAGTTAAAGCAAACCCTAAAAATACGCTGGAGTTGATCGACTGTACCGATCTATTTATCAAGCAGCCACCTACAGCCAACATGAATACGCGTTTTACGCCTTATGCCATGTTGCGTCTTTTTGCGGATGAATTGCCACAGATCCCTGATCGTATTCTTTACCTGGACGACGATATCGTTATTCGCGGCGACATTACTGCTTTTTATAAGCAAAACATCAAGGGTATCGAACTCGTCGGTGTACTCGACTACTGGGGCAGATTTTTCTTCCACAATGTCAAAACTAAGCGCGTCTTTGACTACCTAAACTCTGGTGTCTTACTTTTGAATATGGTTAAGATCAAGCAAACTGGTCTTTTTGCCAAAGTCAGAGACATGATGCAAACCAAGAAGATGTTCTTACCTGACCAGTCAGCAATTAACAAACTTGCCGTTGCAAAACGTGTCGTACCTCGTCGCTACAACGAACAATATCGCCTGCAAAAAGATACCAAGATTCAACACTTTACCACTAGTTTTCGTTTCTGGCCCTACTTCCATACCCAAACAGTTAAGCCATGGGACGTAGCTCGTGTGCACAGCGTACTGCATCTACACGAATACGATGATTTACTCAACGAATATCTCAAAATTCGCGATAACTTGAAAGAATAATACTTGGAGGAACTATTTTGAAAACCATCCCTGTTTTTTACACTATCAGTGATAACTACACACCATATGCATTTGTTTCAATTCAATCATTAATTGATCATGCCGATCCTAAGAAGGACTACACCATCACTCTTTTGGTTCAAGAAATTTCTGATGAACACAAAAAGAGCTTGGAAGACATGTCAACCGACAACATTCATGTCCACGTCTTCCACATTGACGACGACATGGTTAAGCCAATTCACAAGACTAGAGAAAACTACCTCCGTGCACAATTTTTCACCATGTCTATCTTCTATCGTCTGTTCATCCCTGAATTATTCCCACAATACGACAAGGCAGTTTACCTAGATGCTGATACCATCATTTGTACGGATATTGCAGATTTATACGACACCGAAATCGGCGACAACATGTTTGCCAGCTGTCCTGATTTATCTATTCGCTACATGCCACTTTTACAAAAATACATCAAGGAATGCCAAGGCATCTTACCTGCCGAAAAGTACATCAACAATGGTGTTATTTTGTTTAACATGAAGGCCTTCCGTGACAAGCACTTCGTCGACAAGTTCTACTACTTGATGGGCAAGTACCATTTCGACAACGTCGACCCAGACCAAGCCTACATGAACGAAATCTGTGAAGACAAGATCTACCACTTGCCTAAGGAATGGGACGCTATGCCTAACGAAAGCATCCCCGAAATCGAAAATCCTAAGATCGTGCACTACAACTTGTTCTTCAAGCCATGGCACTTCGAAGACGTGCAATACGCTCACTACTTCTGGGACGTTGCCAAGACCACGCCTTACTATGACGAATTAAAGCAGCAACTTGCTGACTTTACTGACGAAGATCGTAAAAAGGCTCGTGCCGATCTTGAATGGATGGCCAAGAAAGTTGACATGATCGTTGACGAACCTAACACCTGGGCTAAGGTCAAAAAGCACGAATCCGTTAAGATTGACTAAGAAAGGAAAATTTATGACAGTACCAGTTTTTTACAGCATTAGTGATGACTTCACTAAATATGCGGCAGTATCACTCAATTCTTTGGTTAAACATGCCAGCCCTGATACAGACTACACCGTGTATTTCTTAAGCCAAGATTTGTCTGATGAGCATAAAAAAGATTTAAGCGATCTCGGCAATGAAAATGTACACGTAAAGTTTTTCCATATTGACGACAAGTTGGTGAAGCCGATTCAAAACCGAAAGGAAAACTTCTTGCGGGCCGACTTCTTCACCATGTCAATTTTCTACCGCTTGTTTATTCCTGAATTGTTCACGCAATACGACAAGGCAATCTACATCGACAGCGACACCGTTGTTAACGACGATATTGCTAAGCTTTACAATGTAGAGCTTGGCGACAACTTATTTGGTGCCTGCACCGACTCTTCAATTCAATTTGTGCCTAAGATGGTGAAATACATCAAGGATGTTTTAGCACTCGATCCTAAGAAGTACATCAATTCAGGAATGTTGGTCATGAACGCTAAGCAATTCCGTGACAATCTTTTTATCGATCACTTCATGGAACTGCTTGAAACTTACCACTTCGACTGTATTGCACCCGATCAAGATTACTTAAACGAAATGGGCGAAGGCAACATTCTTCACCTTGATCCACGCTGGGATGCTATGCCTAATGAAAATACCGAACCGATCAAAAATCCTGGTTTGATCCACTACAATCTTTTCTTCAAACCATGGCATTTCAAAGGCGTGCAATATGAAGATTATTTCTGGCAAAGCGCTAAGGAAACCAAGTTTTACGACGAACTAAAGGCTGAACTCGATAACTACACCGATGAACAACGTGAGGCCGATCGTCAAAAGCTGAACCACATGCTTTTAAAGGAAGACAAAACAGAAAAAGACCCTAACAATTGGGCCAAAGTTAAGGAACGTGAGGCAGTTAAATTATGATTTTTGGTGATAATCGAGAAGCAGTAATTAAAAATATCAAAAAAGCTGCCAACGACCGTGATTTTACGGCTAAGGTTGAAATCGGTGACCCACAAATGTCGCTTGATGAAAGATTGAAGCTAGTTAATGACTACTGGGAAAACCGTAAAACTTTTTCCAGCAAGATCAACAACCGCATCGGTCATGTAATTTTTAATACTTTGGCTAAGACAATCGCTGGCTCAACCGAATTCGAAGGCCTAGAAAAATTAAACAATTTACCTATTGGTGGCGCGATTGTTACTTCCAACCACTACAATCAAGTCGATTCGCTTCCAATTAAGCTCCTCGCTGACAAAATGCACTGTCAACTTTCAATTGTTATTGAAGATACCAACCTGATGTTGCCTGGCTTTTTCCGCTACTTGATGAACTATGTCGGCACCATTCCTTTGGTTCAAAGCCCTAGTTACATTGCCAACGAATTTCCAAAGCATTTGAGCCAAGCATTGGATCAAAACAACTGGGTTTTGATTTATCCTGAACAAGAAATGTGGTGGAACTACCGCAAACCTCGTAAGTTGCAACGCGGTGCCTACTATTTTGCCGCTAAGCAAAACGTGCCAGTTATTTCCACTTTTGTTGAAATCAAGGATTTGCCTAAGGTCGAAAAAAAGGACGCCAACTTCTACGAAACTAAGTACATTGTGCACGTTTTAGCCCCCATTTATCCCGATGTTTCCCTAAGTGCTAATGAAAACGCCCATTATATGATGGAACAAGATTACAAGCAAAAAGTAGCTGCTTACGAAAAGATCTACGGTAAGAAATTAAACTACGATTTCTTAGATTGGGATATTGCCGGCTGGCGTGGCCACCTTTCATAAAAAAGATATAAGAAAAGATAGACCGCTTCTATTAAAAGTGACACTATGTTACTATTAACCTATAGTAGTTTTATTTTAGAAAGGAGCTTCTCGATATGAAAGAATTCACTAAAGAAACTCTGTCAAATTATGATGGCAAAAACGGTCGTCCAGCTTATATTGCCGTAAACGGCGTAGTCTATGACGTAACCAATAACTCTCACTGGGTTAACGGTGAACATCATGGCATGCGTGCAGGACGAGACGTAAGTTTTGATTTAACCAATACATCCCCACATGGAGCAAAAGTTTTAGTTCACGCCAACAAAGTTGGTACTTTTAACTAAATAAAAATTTTGATCCGAAAAATGAATCCACCAAAAAAGTGTCTAGGAATTGTTCCTAGACACTTTTTGTTTTTAGTAGTTAATTATTTTTTTCCGCAAAAGCAGTGTTAGCTGCGATTCTACCAAAAGTAAAGATATCAGCAAGGGAATTACCGCCAAGACGGTTGCCGGCATGAATACCACCTGCAACTTCACCTGCAGCGTAAAGTCCCTTAATTACAGCACCGTCTTTATTGATCACACGGGCCTTGGTATCGATCCTAAGACCACCCATTGTGTGGTGAATAGCTGGTTTACGAGGCGTAGCATAGAATGGGGCAACTTCACACTTCAAGTTGAAGGCACTCTTGCCAAATTCTGGATCTTCACCGGCATCAACGTAAGAATTATATTTCTTAATTGTATCTTCAAGCACCTCTGGCTTCATACCAATTTGCTTGGCAAGGTCGGCTAAAGTATTCGCCCTGAAAAGCGTTCCTGCCTTCACCTGAGCGTCGATTGACTCTTGGGTAGTGTTATAGGCAGTGGCCTTAATTTTATCGTCAGCGATCAAATAGAAGAGTCCTCCGTTGACAATTGCAGCTTTGGCCAGCGTATCACGTTCCGCAAATTCATTTACGAAACGTTTACCCTCTTTATTTACCATAATGTAGTTCTCAGGTGGCGTCTGCAAACCAGTGAATAACTCACCAGTCTTTGGATCAGACACAGGCATCAATTGAATAAAGCCCATGCCGACCAAGTCTGCACCAACTTCTTTTCCTAAACCGATCCCATCACCAGTTATCGCTGGAGAGTTAGTCGTTGGCATGTCGCTATCGATGTGTTTCCAATAAGTGTTGTACTTTTGGACCATCTTCATGTTGGCGCCAAAACCACCTGAAGTTAAGATAACTGATTTAGCGTGAACGGTAACTTTGGAGCCGTCGCTCTTTTCAGCAACAACGCCAACTACTTTATCGCCATTCACAAGCAAGTGCTTAGCGCGAGTTTCAGTCAAAACAGTTGCGCCATGGTCCTTAACCCAGTCGCCCAAAACATGAATATAAGCATAACCCATTGGTTCAACTGGCTTGTGACCTCTACGCCAAAGAGCACCAACTGGCATTGTTACTTGGCTATCGTCAAATTTCACGCCAAGTTCTTTAAGCCAGTTAACTGAATCGAGTGCATTATCAACTAATTCCTTAACTAAAGCGTAAGTGCCGTGAATCTCGTGTCCATTCAAATCGGTTCGCTTACCACCAACATAGGTTTGAATTTCATGCAGTAATTTTGAATCAAATAAATAATTTGCGCCTGAATCAACGTATTCCTTAATTTGTTTTTGCAATGCCTCAAAGTCGGAACGATATTCTGGATCAATCTTTTCAATTGGTGTAGCGGCTAATTTTTCCAAGTCCTCTTTTTCACCAGCTAAAGCCTTGAACTTCTTTTGCCATTCAGGCTCGGCCGCATTCATTGGACCACCAGCACGAGTCGTATTGCCGCCAATTTGTGGGAATTTTTCAAGTACGACAACTTTTCTACCGTGTTGGATACTGCGCGCAGCTGCAGCCAGCCCAGCACCACCGGCACCGATAACTACTACATCAGTAGTATATTCTTCATCCTTTGTCGCATGTGCCTTGCTAGGCTTAGCACGCTTTTTCCATTCTTCGGCGTCTCCACCGGCTTCAGTGATTGCTTCCGCAACCCCATCGATTACACCGTGGCTAGAGATAGTGGCACCACTGACTGCATCAACGTTTAAAGTTTGATTGTCGACAATTAATTTTGGCAAACGGTTGAACACCTCATCAGCAACGCCCCTAGTTTCACCGCTTGCATCGACATTAATATTTTCAATTTTGTCTTCAGATAATTTAACTTGCATTGGCATGTAGCTTGAGCCATGCCCTTTTGCTTTTACATCGTATGTACCTGGTTTCATAGCCATAAAAATCTCCCTCTTTTTGTATGTAAAGGCTTTCTTTTTATTTTAATGGGGAATCTGGCTTAGGGGAAATAGTTTTCTAGCTAATGAGTTATAATAATTTTATTATTGGAGGTATATTTTATGAACGATCCCGAAGCATTATTGCATTATCTCGACGTATTACTAAAAGAAAACAATTTTACCAAAGCCGCTCGCGAGTTATATATTTCCCAGCCTTATTTAACTCAACTCATTAAAAGAATTGAAAAGCGCCTTGGTACGCAAATTATCAACCGCGATCACGTGCCTTTTTCGCTGACTGAAGCTGGAATGATTTACTACAAATATTTAGAAAACATTTCCTACAACGATCAGCAGCTCGAGCGTGAACTTGCACCCCTTACCCAACCTAATAAAGAGATTATTAAGGTGGGCATTTTAGAGAGCTTAGGTACTTTTTTATTACCTCGACTTCTTCCAAATTTCTTAAAAGAAAATCCTACAGTTGAAATTCAATTATTTGAAAATTCACCTCGTACAAATGAAACTAAATTGCTTAATGGTGAAATTGATTGTTACATCGGTCAAACACCTAAAACCATTTCTCGTGATTTAACTTATTCTGTTAAAGATGGTGAACAGTACTATGTAGTCATTCCTCAGAGCTCGTCATTTTTCCAATCTGGCAAGTTTATTTTGGAACCAAGTAGTCTGGACCTGAAAGAAGTTTTACAGGATCCTATGGTCTTAAGCTCCTCTGAGTCGGCCATTCGCCATCAAGTTAACGGGCTTTTTCAAAAGTTCCATATTAGGCCTAATATTGTATTAGAGAGTAAAAGTATCGTCACAACTACCGAATTAGCATTGCGTGGTGTAGGCTTAACTATCTCTTCAGCTAGCATTTTAACCAAAATGCGGCAAACACCGATCAACTTACTACCTATTGATGAAAATCTGATCTACATTCAATTCTTCATTGCCACTCAAACAAATAAAGATTTGTCTCCTGCACTACAAAGATTAATCACTTGCTTTAAAAAACTTAATCTTAAATCAAGCATCTAAAAAAAGACCGAGGATAATTCCTTGGCCTTTTACTTACTACTTATTTAGATACCCAAAAAGAGGCCCTGCGGCCTCTTTCTTCCGTGCTCCGGCTGTCAGACTCGAACTGACGACATCTTGAT